>Ga0172362_10000573_pt1 | contig 30387 bp, 26 predicted proteins | sample LakKivs1_kivu2a2_FD_114534 | JGI IMG/M metagenome (GOLD analysis project Ga0172362, IMG submission 114534) | Sediment microbial communities from Lake Kivu, Rwanda - Sediment s1_kivu2a2 | ecosystem: Environmental > Aquatic > Freshwater > Lake > Sediment | place: Rwanda: Western Province, Lake... | reverse complement strand
GGCACGGGGGCCGCGCCGGCGGCGGGACCGGCCTCGCCGGCGGCGAGGTCGTCGGCGGGCGGGGCGGCCACGCGCGCGCTGGCGCCGCGCCAGGAGGGGCCCGAGTCGCGGCGCATCGGCGAGTCGCGCGGCGCAGGCGACCTGGGCGGCTGGCTGCGCACGCTGGCGGCGATGGCGGGCGTGGTGGCGCTGATCTTCATCGCGCGGGCGGTCTTGCGGCGGTTCACGCCGGCCGGGCGGCCCGCGCACCGCGCGGGGCCCATCGAGGTCATCGCCCACGCGACGCTCGGCCCGCGGCAGCAGGTCTGGTTGGTGCGGCTGGGAACGCGGCTGGTCCTGGTGGGCAGCGGCCCGCAGGGCGCCATGAGCGCCTTGGCGGAGGTGACCGACCCCGACGAGGCCGAGCGGCTGATGGCGCAGGCGGCGGGCAAGGGCCGCCAGCAACGGCCGGGCGCCGGCGAGGGCGAAAGCCGGCAGCCGGAGCGGAAGGAACCATGACGGCCCGGGCGGCGACAGCGGTGCTGGCGGTGGTGCTGACCGCGACGGCGGCCGGCGGGGCGACGAGCGCGCCGGCCTCGGCGCCGGCCTCGGCGCCGGCCGGCGGGCTGCTCAAGGCCCTGCCCGACATCGGCGGCGGCTCGCTCGGCCCGGCCGTCCAGTGGATCGCGCTGATCACCGTCCTTTCGGTTGCCCCGGCGGTGCTGGTGCTGGTGACGAGCTTCACGCGGATCATCGTGGTGCTGGGGCTGCTGCGACAGGCCCTGGCCACGCAGCAGATGCCGCCCAACCAGGTGCTGTTCGGGCTGGCGCTGCTGATGACGCTGGCGGTGATGGCGCCGGTCTACCAGCAGGTCTACGGTCAGGCGGTGGAGCCGTACCTGGCCGGCCGGCTCAGCGGACGGGAGGCCCTGGCGGCCGGCGAGGGGCGCGTGCGCGAGTTCATGATCCGCCAGATCGAGGCGGGCGGCAACACCGCCGACGTGTACCTGTTTCTTGGCAGCGGCGCCGAGAGCAAGGACCTGACCTGGGGCGACGTGCCGACGGTGGCGATGGTCCCCGCCTTCGTCGTCAGCGAGCTGAAGGTGGCCTTCCTGATGGGCTTCCGCATCTACCTGCCGTTCCTGATCGTCGACATGCTGGTGGCCACGGTGCTGACCTCGATGGGCATGCTCATGCTCCCGCCGGTGCTCATCAGCCTGCCGTTCAAGCTGCTGCTGTTCGTGCTGGCCGACGGCTGGCACCTCGTCGTCGGAACGCTGATGAGGAGCTTCGGATGAACGCGGAGCAGGCGATGGACGTGGCGCGCGAGGCGGTGATGCTGACGCTCATCGTGGCCGCGCCCGTGCTGACCGTGGCGCTGATCGTCGCGCTGGTCGTCAGCGTCCTGCAGGCCGTCACGCAGGTCCAGGAGCAGACCCTCAGCCTCGTGCCGAAGATCGTGGCGGTGCTGCTGGCCGTGGCGCTGGCCGGGCCGTGGATGCTCGACCGCCTGCTGGCCTTCAGCCGCGAAATGTTCGGCGTGCTGCCGTAGGTGAGACCGATGCCGGAATCGTACGCCATCTGGGCGCCGACGCTGCTGTGTGCGACCTGCCGCGTCGCGGGGCTTTTGCTGGTGGCCCCCGCGGCCGGCCACGCCGCCGTGCCCGTGCGCCTGCGCCTCCTGGCGGCCGTGGCGGTGGCGCTGGCGGTCGTGTCGCGCCTGGCCGCGCCGGTGGCGCTGCCGGGAAGCTGGCTGGCGCTGGCGGGCGGTCTGGCGGGCGAGCTGGTGATCGGGGCGGCGCTGGGCTACGCGGCCCGGCTTCTGTTCGTCGGCGTGGAGCTGGGCGCGGCGCACGTCAGCGCGCAGCTCGGGCTGTCGCTGGCGGAGGCGGCCGACCCGGCGGCGGGCGAGCCGTCGGCGGCTGTGGGCGGGCTGTTCCATCTGCTGGCGCTGGTGATCTTCCTGAGCGTGGGGGGGCTGCGGGCGCTGCTGGGCGGGCTGATGGCGACCTTCCAGGCCGTGCCGCTGCTGGGCTTCGCCCCGCGGGCGGGCATGTTCGAGCTGTTCGTGGGCCTGCTGGCGGGCAGCTTCGTGCTGGCGCTCAAGCTGGCCGCACCGGTGCTGGTGGCGATGCTGACGGCCGCGGCGGTGCTGGGCTTCCTCCAGCGGGCCGTGCCGCAGTTGGGCCTGCTGTCGGTGGAGCTGCCCGGCCGGGCGCTGCTGGGACTGCTGACGCTGGCGGCGGGGATGGCGGTGCTGCTGCCGCTGATGGAAGCGGCCACCGACAGGCTGGGACTGGACGTCCAGTCCCTGGTGCAAATGGCGAGGTGACAGGTGGCGCTGGAACGGCGAGACGAGCTTGGCGAGCGGACGTACGAGCCGACGGCGCAGCGGCTTCTGGAGGCGCGCCGAGAGGGGCTGGCGCCCTACAGCCGCGACCTGGCCGCCGCCGCGACGATGCTCGGCGGGCTGATCGTCCTGGCGCTGCTGGCCGGGGGCGTGCTGGCGGAGCTGAGGGCGGCGGCCGTGACGCTGCTCGACGCGCGCGGGGCGGGCATCGACTGGCGGCGGGCGGAGCTGGGCGGTTCGGCCATGCGGGCCTGCGGGCCGCTGGCGGCGGCGGTGGGGGGGCTGCTGGCCGCTTTGGCGGGCGTGGCGCTGCTGGCGGGAGTGGCGCAGGCGGCCCCCGGGGCGGCGCCGCGGCGGATCCGCCCGGACCTGTCGCGCATCTCGCCGCGGGCGGGGCTGCGGCGGCTGCTTTCCGGCGCGGCGGCCGTGCGGGCGGCGCTCATCGCCGCCGAACTGGCCGTCGCCGGCGCGGTCGGCTACGAGGCCCTGCGGTCGCTGCTGCCTCGCCTGTGCGCGGCGGCGGGGCTGGAGCCGTGGAGCATTGCGGCCGAGACGGCGCGGACCGCGGGCGGCGCGGCGCTGCGCGTGGGGCTGGGGCTGCTGACGGTGGCGGCGGCGGACTGGCTGTACGTGCGGTGGCGGCACCGGCGCGAGCTGCGGATGACGCGGCGCGAGTGGCTCGACGAGCTGCGCGAGAGCGGAGCCGACAGGCGGGCGCGGCGCGTCGCGCGGAAGGCGGCGGCGCGGACGGAGACATCCGCGGCGACACGCCGCGGCTCCGTGACACGCCGCGGCTCCGTGCGGCTCCGCGGCGCGACGGATGCGCGATGAAGGACGACGCCCGATGGCGAAGGCGACGGCGACAATGAGCGACGCGGTGCAGACGGTGTGGCGCCACCGCGGGCTGGCGGTGCCCGCGGCCGCCGCCGCCATCGTGTTCATCCTCCTCGTGCCCCTGCCGGCGCCCATGATGGACCTGCTGCTGGCGGCGAACATCGCCCTGTCGGCCGTCGTGCTGCTGACCGCCATCTTCGTGCCCAGCCCGCTGGAGTTCAGCGTCTTCCCCTCCGTGCTGCTGGGCACCACGCTGCTGCGGCTGGCGCTGAACGTGGCCACGACGCGGCTGATCCTGACGGCCGGGGCCGACGGGCGCGGCTTCGAGGATGCCCGCCTGGCCGCCGGGCAGATCATCTGGTCGTTCGGGTCGTTCGTGGCGGGCGGGTCGCTGGCGGTCGGGGCGATCGTCTTCGCCATCCTGGTGGTGGTGCAGTTCGTGGTGGTCACGAAGGGCGCCGCGCGGATCAGCGAGGTCGCCGCCCGTTTCGTCCTCGACGCCATGCCCGGCAAGCAGGCGGCGATCGACGCGGACCTGTCGGCCGGGCTGGTCAGCGAGACCGACGCCCGCGCCCGCCGCGCCGAGATCACCCGCGAGGCCGACTTCTACGGCGCCATGGACGGGGCCAGCAAGTTCCTCCGCGGCGACGCGGTCGCGGCCGTGCTCATAATCCTCATCAACATCCTCGGCGGGCTGTACGTGGGGATGGCCCAGTACGGCTGGAGCCTGGCGCAGACGGCCTCGTTGTTCACGCGCCTGACCATCGGCGACGGGCTGGTCACACAGGTGCCGGCGCTGCTGGTGTGCGTGGGGGCGGCGCTGGTCATCACCCGCAGCACCGCCGCCGGCAACCTCGGCGAGCAGGTGCTGGCCCAGCTCGCGGGGCGCCCGGCGCCGCTGGCGGTGGCCGGGGTGTTCCTCGTCCTGCTGGCCGCCACGCCCCTGCCCAAGGCGCCGCTGCTGCTCGTGGCGGCCGGGTGCGTGGGCACGGCCGTGGTGCTGTCGCGCAGGCAGCGCGGGCGCGCGGGCGGCGCGGCGCGCGGGCGGCTGACCGCGCCGGACGCCCAGGCGCCGGCCCGGCGGCAGGAGGTGGAGCAGCTCTTGGCCGTCGACGCGCTGTGCGTGGAGCTGGGCTACGCCATGGTGCGGCTGGTGGATTCGGCCCAGGGCGGCGAGCTGCTGGACCGCATCGCGGGCGTGCGGCGGGCCATCGCCGCCGAGCTGGGGCTGATCGTCCCGCCCGTGCGCATCCGCGACAACCTGTCGCTCGACGCCCGCAGCTACGTCATCCGCGTCCGTGGCACGCGCGTGGCGTCCGCACGCATGTACCCGGGGCTGCTGCTGGCGACGCTGACGCAGGGCTCGGCCGGGAAGCTCCTCGGGCGCGAGGCCGTCGAGCCGTCCTCCGGCGTCCCGGCCGTGTGGATCACCCCCTCCCAGCGCGAGCAGGCCGAGCGGATGAACTACGCCGTGACCGAGCCTGCGGACGTGCTGGCGGCGCACCTGGCCGAGACCATCCGCCGCCACGCGCCCGAGCTGCTGGGGCGCGAGCGCGTGGCCGAGCTGCTCGACACGCTCCGCCCCGCGGCCGGGCGGCTGGTCGAGGAGGCCCTGTCGCGGCTGGGCATCGGACGCATCCAGAAGGTCCTCCGCGCGCTGCTGCGGGAGCGGGCGCCCATCCGCGACCTGGAGGCGGTGCTGGAGGCGATGCTGGAGGCCGCCGACCACTGCGACGACCCGCAGGCGCTGTGCGAGCAGGTGCGCCAGCGGATGGGCCGAACGCTCAGCCAGCAGTACTGCGACGCCGAGGGGCGGCTGTGGTGCGTGGACGTCGACGCCGACGCGGAGCGGCTGCTGGGCGAGCTGGCGGCCGCGCCGGGCGGGCCGTCCGCCGCCGCCGTCGCGCCGGAAGCCGGCGCGCTGGTCCGCCGCGGGCTGGGCGAGGCCCTCGACGACCTGCGGCGGCGCGGGCGCCCGGCCGTCGTGCTCTGCAGCCCGTCGCTGCGCCCAGTCATCCGACAGCTCATCGCGCCCAGCCAGCCCGACGCGGCCGTGCTGGGCTACAACGAGATCGACTCCGTCGAGGTCCAATCCGTGCAGCACGTGAGGTTCGAGCCATGATATCGAAGATCTATCAGGCGGCGACGATGGCCGAGGCGCTGGCCGAGGTGAAGCGCGACCTGGGGCGCAGCGCCGTCATTCTGCACACCCGCCGGCTGCGCAAGGGCGGGCTGTGGGGCATGGGCGGTCGGCACGTGTGGGAGGTGACGGCCTCTCCGAACATCAACGTCCCGCCGCGCATCCCCGTCGCGCAGTACGTGCCGCAGCGCGACGCGTCCGCCAAGGCGCCATCCGCGCCGCGCAAGGCGCCCGTGGCCGCTCCGCCCCGGCCGGCCGGCGACGCCGCCGCGCCCGCGCCGCAGCCGGGCGCGCCCGACGCGGCGTGCCTGGCTCGGCAGGTCGATGAGATCCGCCGCATGGTCGAGACGCTGCTGGCCCAGCGCGGCGGCACCGAAACCCCGCCCATGCCGCCGGAACTCGTCGGCCTGCGCGCCCGCCTCATCGAGCAGGACGTGCCCGCCGACGCCGCCGATGAACTCGTCGCGCAGCTTGCCGCCGAGCTGACCGGCCGGCAGCTCGCCGAGCCGCAGACGGTGCGCGACGGTCTGCGCAAGCTGCTGGCCGGGCGCATCCGTACGGCGCGCCCCGACGGTGACGGCAAGGACGCCGATGGGGGCGCCGCGGCCGGAGGCGCCGGGCGCGTCGTCGCCTTCATCGGGCCCACCGGCGTCGGCAAGACCACCACCATCGCCAAGCTGGCCGCGCGACACAAGCTCCACCGCGGGCGAAGCGTCGGGCTGATCACCATGGACACATACCGCATCGCCGCCGTCGACCAGCTCCGCACCTACGCCGAGATCATCGAGGTGCCCATCCGCGCCGTGCTGTCCACCGGCGAGCTGCACCACGCCGTCCAGGAAATGCGCGACCTGGACCTGGTGCTCATCGACACCGCCGGGCGGAGCCAGAACAACAGCCTGCGGCTCAGCCAGCTCCGCAGCTTCCTGGGCGCGGCCCGGCCCGACGAGGTCAACCTGGTTATCTCGGCCACGTCCAACCGCCGCTGCACGCAGGAGGTGCTGGATCGCTTCCTGCCGCTGGGCGCCGACCGCATCATCGTCACGAAGCTCGACGAGGCCGGGGCGTTCGGCGTGTTCCTCAACGCCTCCAGCGGCGGCGGGCGGCCGATCTCCTACGTCACGACGGGCCAGGACGTTCCCGACGACATCGCCCCGGCCGAGGCCAACGCCCTGGCCGACTGCATCGTCCGCGGCGCGTGGGCGGGGAGGGAGCAATGAGCGGGCAGGACCAGGCAAGCCGGCTGCGGGAGATGATGCGTGCGGGCAGGACGGCCCGCACCATCGCCGTCACCAGCGGCAAGGGCGGCGTGGGCAAGAGCAACGTCGCGCTGAACCTGGGCATCCTCCTGTCGGCCGGGGGGGCGCGCGTCGCGCTGGTCGACGCCGACCTGGGGCTGGCCAACCTCGACATCCTCTGCAACGTCAGTCCGCGGGCGAACCTCTCGCACGTGATCGCCGGCGGCAGGAAGATCGCCGACGTCGTGCTGGAGCTGCCCAGCGGCGTGCAGCTCGTGCCGGGGGCGTCCGGCCTGGCGCGACTGGCCCACCTGTCGGACTTCCAGCGGGCGCAGCTCCTGGCCGAGCTGGCCGGCCTGGAGGCCGACAACGACCTCATCATCGTCGACTGCGCCGCGGGGATCGGGCCGGACGTGCTTGCCTTCGCCGCCGCAGCCGACCTGGTCGTCGTCGTCACCACGCCGGAGCCGACTGCCGTCGCCGATGCCTACGCCACGGTCAAGGCCCTCGCGCAGCGCCGTTACGGCGGGCGGATCAGCGTTCTGGTGAACATGGCCGCCGGGCGCACCGAGGCCCGCCAGACGAGCCAGCGGATCGCCTCGGTGGCGCGGCAGTTCCTCGCAACCACAGTGTTCGACGCGGGATACGTCGTCGCCGACGCCCGCGTCCGCGAGGCCGTCAAGGGGCGCGAGCCGTTCGTGCTGGCCTGGCCGAACTGCCCGGCCAGCCAGTGCCTGGCCGTCATCACGCGGAAGCTGCGAGCCGGCGACGGTGCGGGCGGGCAGATAGAAGGCTTTTTCAAAAGAGTTGCCAATTGGTTTGCTGGATAGGAACACAAAGTCACGGCCGAGCTTTCGGCCGGCGCAATTCCGTCGTGAAGCTGCATCGTCTGCGCAGAATAAGCAGAATAAAAAGGCTACAGGGACTAAACAGGTTGCGTGGTTCGTCCGAACATGACATTTGTCAGGCTCTCGGTGCAGCGGCACGTGGGGGCCTGTCGTCTGGTCACGCAGCCAGGTCGCGGAAACCGTCGGGCGGCGAGGCCGCCTACAGAAGCCCTTAAGGAGCAATCAGTTATGCCGGCGCGGCACACCAAGACCTCTGCCGAAGAGTTGACGGTCCATTGGCGGCACTTCAGGGCCAGCGGCGACGAACAGGCCAGGAACTCCATCTGGGAGCATTACCTTCCTCTTGTCCGCTACACGGCCGAACGCATCCATACCAAGCTGCCCGACGAGGTCGACGTCGAGGACCTGGTCTCGGCGGGGGCCGTCGGGCTGCTGGACGCGGTCAACGCCTTCGACCCGTCGCGCGGGGTGAAGTTCGAGACGTACTGCACGCCGCGGATTCGCGGGGCGATTCTCGACGAGCTGCGCTCGATGGACTGGGTGCCGCGGCTGGTGCGCAGCCGGGCGCACAAGCTGCGCGAGGCCTCGCAGGCCCTGGAGGCCGAGTTGGGCCGCCGCCCCAGCGACCGCGAGCTGGCCAAGTTGCTGCGCATGAGCCTCGGCGAACTGCGCAAGCTCCAGCGCGACGCCCACGCCGTGGGGCTGGTCTCCCTCAGCCGCAAGTGGTTCGAGACCGACTCCAACAAGGACGTGCGCGAGATCGACGTCCTGGAGGACCGCAAGAGCGAAGACCCCTACTACGTCGCCCAGCGGAGGGACATCAAGGACCTGGTCACCCGCGGGCTGAGCCGCGCCGAGCGCCTCATCGTCCTGCTGTACTACTTCGAGGAGATGACGATGCGCGAAATCGGCGAGACGCTCGACCTGTCTGAAAGCCGCGTCAGCCAGATGCACTCGGCCATCCTCAGCCGCCTGCGCCACCAGCTCGAGCGGCGCCAGCGGGAACTGCAGGCGGCGGTCTGAGGGTCGGCGGGCGCGGGCTACTCGACGGCCCGGCCGCGAGCCGCCATGCGCGCGACGTCCTTGGCGCAGATGGCCCGGGCGGTCGCGGCGAGCTGGCCGGCCAGGGCGGCAAAGTCGCGCCGGTTGGCGGCGTCAACGTCGCGGCGGAGCCGCTCCGGAATCGCACCGGCCCCGTGCACCGCGCCGTACAGCCCGCAGGCCATGCCCGCGATGGAATCGCAGTCGCGCCCGTAGAACACCCCCGCCCGCAGCGTCCTGCCCCAGTCGCCCGCGCCGTACCTCAGCGCCGCCAGAGCCACCGGCGATTCCTCGATGGTGTGCAGCCGGCTGGGACGCCCGATGTCGCTGACGCCCCCGACCGCCAGCGGCTTGTCGTCGGGCACGTGGCGCGTGCGCTGGTCGAACGGCTCGATGGCCGCCCGCACGTTGGCGATCCAGTCGTCGAGGCTGTCGGCCGGGTCGGTGGCGTCGAGCACGGCGGCGATGGCGGCGCCGGTGGCGTCGCGGGCGAGCGTGAGGGAGGCCTCGACGGCGGCGTCGGCGGTGCCATCGGCGCCGATCGCGGCGGCATACGCGGCCGCCAGCGCCGCGGCCGCCTCCACCGCGAACGACTCGTTGTGCGCCGCGCCCAGCGCCGCCGCCTCGCGGTAGGCCGCCGGCGGGTCGCCCGCGTTGACCGCCCCCACCGGCATGATCCACATCGCCACGCCGCAGTTGACGCAGTTGCCCACCCCGGCCGACCGCGGATCGACGTTGCCCATCTTCAGGCGGATGTAGGGGTACTTCTCGGGCCACCACAGGCGCTCGACGAGGGGCATCTGGCGCTGGCGCTCGGGCACCCAGGTGGCGGGGTTGTCCAGGCGCGGGACGATCAGGTCGGCGTAGTCATAGGCGTCGAGGTGGTCGCCGCGCGCGGCGTAGGCCAGGATCAGCGCCTCGGTCATCAGCGTGTCGTCGGTGACGCGCCCGTCGCCCTTGCCGAAGGCCACGTCGCCGCCGTGCGTCGGCGGCAGGAACGTCGCCAGGTCGTGCGCGGCGAACTGCTCGGCGATCCGCTGCGGCGGCCAGCCCTCCACCGGCGCGCCCATCGCGTCGCCGATCGCCACGCCGCAGACCGCCCCGGCCACCTTGTCCGCGAAATCGCTCATGGGTCCTCCTTGAGGATGTCGTCTATCCGGACTCGCCAGTCCCTAGGCGACACGGATTGCCTCCCTGAGGATGCGCTCGCGAAGGCGCGGGCGCAGGACATCGGAGGTCCCCAGATCCACGCGGCATCCGAGAAGCTGCTCCAGGAGGGCCTTGAGCTCGACGAAACGGAACAGGCTGATCCGGGCGCCTTGCTCAAAGTCGACGAGCAGGTCCACGTCGCTGCCGGAGGTGCCCTCACCGCGGGCCACCGAGCCGAAGAGCCGCAGCGACCGCACGTGGAACCTGGCAAGTTCCGCGCGGTTGGCGGCAAGGACCTTCATCACCTCGTTCACGTTCATGGGGGCGCTGTTCCTATGGCACTGTACCGCCGGTGCCGGTGCAAGGCAATTCCGCCGGGAAGCAAGGCGCCGCGGGGCGCAAAAACTACGGCGCCCATGCGTCCGTGCATGGGCGCCCGTCCATGATGGATGCAGGATGCCGGGTCCCTCCGGCCTGCCGGCGGCCGCGTCGGCGGCCGTCTCAGGTGATCTGCTCGCCCAGCAGGGCCAGCATCTCGCCGGCGCGCATCTCGCGCGGCCCGGCGGGCGTCAGCCAGCGGAGCTTGTCGTCGGCCTTGAGGGCCTGCTCCATCCTCTGGACGGCCAGCACGGCCGAGGAATGGTTCTTGCCCATGAACCGCCCGATTTCGGGGAAGCTCATGCGTGTGTGTCGGCGGGCGAGGAACATGGCGATGGTGCGTGCCAGCGAGATGGTGCGGGTGCGGCGGGAGGAGTGGATGTCGGGCGGCGTGATGCCGAAGAATGCCGCAACCACGGCCTCGATGTCGCCCAGCGTCACGGCGCTGTCGGTGCGGGCGAGGTGGTCGGCCAGCGCCGCGGCGGCCAGCGCCACCGTCACCGGCCCCTCCTCCAGCGCCGCCAGGGCGCCCAGCTTCAGCAGCGCCCCCTCCAGCTCCCGCGCCGAGCCGTGCACGTGCATCGCGACATACTCCAGCACGTCGCCGGGGATGTGCAGTTTCATGGCCGCGGCGCGGCGGGCGAGGATCTCCAGCCGCGTCGCCGCGTCGGGCGGGTCGATCTTGACGACCATCCCCGCCACGAAGCGGCTGACCAGCGGCTCGTTCAACTCGCCCACCAGCTTCGGATGCGCGTCGGAGGCCATCACCACCTGGCGCCCGGCCGTCTGGATGGAGTTGAACGTGTGCAGAAACTCGTCCTGGGTGGCCCGTTTGGCGGCCAGGAAGTGCACGTCGTCAATGGCCAGCAGGTCCAGCCGGCGGTAGGCCCCGCGGAACTCGTCGACCTTCTTGTGCCGCAGGGAGGTGATGAACTCGTTGGTGAACTGCTCGGCCGTCACGTAGCGGCAAGTCAGGCCGCCGGGGCGGCGCGAGCAGTGCGAGGCGGCGTGGCAGATGCCCTGGAGCAGGTGCGTCTTGCCCACGCCGCAGGAGCCGTGGACGAACAGCGGGTTGAACGGAGGCGAGGCGGCCGACACCACCGCCACCGCCGCCGAGTGCGCCAGCTTGTTGCTCGTGCCGACGACGAAATCCTCCAGGCGGTAGCGCAGGGGGGCCTGCTGGATGGCGCGGCGCGGTCGTGCCCGTCCGGCGGTGGCCCGCTCGACCATCTCCGCCTGCTTGTCGAGCTGGCGGCGGCGTTGGGCCCCGCTGAGGTCGGGATCGACGGTGACCAGCACGGGGCGCTTGCGTCCGGTGTGCTCGGCGGCAGCGGCGGCGATGGCCGACTGGTAGTGCGCCTCGATCCAGTTGCCCACGAACGGATTGGGCACCGCGACGCTGACGTGCCCCTCCTCGACGGCGATGCGCACGCCGCCGCGGAACCAGGCGTTGAACCGCTGCGGGCCGATGCGATCGTGCAGGTCGCTGAGGATGGCCTGCACGGCCGAGTCGTCCGCGCGCTTCGTGTCCGCCCATACGCTCATGATCGATCCCTCATGCTGCACGGAACGCGGCGTGGAGGGCCCGCTCCCTGCCGGCCCTCGCGGTGCTTGAAACGTGCTCCCCGCACCGCACGCCGCACGTTGACTGCGAGTTCGGCTTGTAACGCCGCCGCGGCGAGGCGGTCAACGGCAAACCGCCGACGATTTATCCACAGACGGGCAAGGCACGCCGTCGCGGCAGTTTGGGGCGCGAAAAAAACGGCGATGCACACGTTGCTAACAGGCCGCCGTTGCCCTCGCCGCACCCGCCAGCAGGTACACCACGCGCCGGTCGGTCTCGGCGAAGCCCTCCGCCGCGTACAGACGCATCGCGGGATCGTTGGCGCCGTCCACCGCCACCGTCAGCGCCTCGCGCCCCGCCGCACGCGCGAAAGTGGCCGCTCGACGCAACATCCGCCGGCCCAGCCCCCGACGCCGAAACCACGCCGCCACGCCCATGTACGCCACGTCCATCGCGCCCGCGTCCGACGGCGAGGCGTTCAGCAGAAGACACCCCGCCGCTCGCGCGTCCACCATCGCGATCCACCACGAGCGCGGCTGGAACGCCTGGCCGCACTTGTGCGCCGCGATCGTCTCGCCGAGCGTCCGCAGGCCGTACAGACGCGGGCAGTCCTGCGAGTCGGCGTAGGTGGACTTGATGGCGGCCGCCAGCGCCGCCTGGTCGTACTCGCCGTAGGCGCAGAACCGCACGTTGTCGTCCGCGAGGCGATGGTCGCCGTCGCCGCTGCGCAGCGCGCGGCGCATGTACACCAGCTCGGTGAGGCGATCGAACCCACCCGCGCGGAACACCTCGCACACCGCGCGCCGCGACGGGGCCACCAGCGACTGGACGAAGGCCAGCCCGCCGGCCAGCGCCTCCCGACCGGCCGCAGCCACCAGCTCGCTCAGCCACTGCACCCGCACGCCGGGCGTCTCGGGCATCGTGCAGAAGACGGTGCCGGACCGGCCGGGGTTGGTCAGGACGATGGCGGCGGCGACGGGCCGGCCCGACACAACCGCCCACCACAGCGCCGCCGGCGGCTGCCCGCGGTCGAGCATCTGCTTCAATGCGGGCAGGTGGAGCCGGTCCCACAGCCCCTGCCCGCCGGCCCAGGCCAGCAGGTGCAGCGCCCGGCGCGACTGCGCCGCGGGCACCGGCTCGATGCGCACCGCCTCGTCCATGTCGGGAATCGTACGTGCCGGCCCGCCACATCGCAACCGGCTCAACGGCGTGAGGTCCCTGTTGATTTCGCGATGGGGTTGCCGTATTCTTGCCGATAGGAAGCGGCGTGGGCGACGTGCCGGGCGGCGCCCGCGCGGCACAGGAGCACCGCGATGAGGCGATTTCTGACGTGTCTGGTGGCCGCCGCCGCCGCGGCACTGGCGGCCTCGCTGTGTGTGGCACAGGAAGGCGAGGCGAAGCCGGCCGCGGCGCCGACGACGCAGCCGGCCGGCGTGCAGGCGCCGCCCAAGCCCATGGTCGTGCCGCAATACTGGCAGTTCGATCTGGACGCCGAGCCGCTGCTGCCCATCGAGCTGAAGCTGCCCGGCTCGGCGCAGCCGCAGTTGTTCTGGTACCTGCGCTACACGGTGACCAACAAGGGCGGCGGCGACCACGTCTTCGTGCCCGAGTTTGTGCTGTATGCCGACACCGGCGAGATCATCCGCACCGGCCAGCGCACCAGCACCCAGGTGTTCCTGGAGATCCAGAAGCTCTACAAGGACCCGCTGATGAAGCGGCAGACCGCCGTCACCCGCAAGCTGCTGTCCGGCGAGGATAACGCCCAGAGCAGCGTGGCGATCTGGCCGGACTTCGACCCCAACGCCGGCACGGTGGACATCTTCATCGGCGGGCTGAGCGGCGAAACGAAGAAGATCCCCCTGCCCGCTCCCATCCAGGTCGTCGAGACCGACTGGAAGGGCGAAAGGCACACCGTCACGCGCAGCGAGATGATCCTGTCCAAGACGCTCCACCTGCGCTACGAGGTGCCGGGCCAGGCCTCGGCCCGCAAGTTCGTCAAGCCCAGGCTCGTCCTGAAGGAATGGGTGATGCGCTGAGGCCCGCGGCGTGGGGGGGCCGAGGAGGTTGACAGCGACGGTGGGGGCGTGGTAGATTCCGCGGCTCGTCGCGGGCGGCGCCTCGCGGACGTCCCGGGCGAGTCAGGAGTATCGTCATGGCACACAAGAAAGGTCAGGGCTCGACGCGGAACGGGCGCGACAGCAACGCCCAGCGTCTGGGAGTCAAGGCGTTCGGCGGGCAGGCGGTCACCACCGGCAGCATCATCGTGCGCCAGCGCGGCACGCCGTTCCGGCCCGGCGCCAACGTCCGGCGGGGGCGCGACGACACGCTGTTCGCCCTGCGCGACGGGAAGGTGTCGTTCCGCGGGCGGTTCGTCGACGTCGTCTGAGCCGCCCGCCGCCGGTGCGCGGAGCGCCGTCCGCCCGCGCGCCGCGCGAAGAGCGATCTCAAGGATGGCCCCTCCGCGGCGCCATCCTTTTTCTTGAGACCATGCCACACGAAGGCCCCGTCAACAAGGCGATGTTCCTCGACGAGGTGGAGATCGTCGCCATTGCCGGCCGCGGCGGCGACGGGTGCGTGGCCTTTCGGCGCGAGAAGCACGTCCCGCGCGGCGGGCCTTCCGGCGGCGACGGCGGCGACGGCGGCAGCGTGCTGCTGCGGGCCGACAGCTCCTACACGACGCTCCAGCACCTGGCCGGGCGGCACCACTGGCGGGCCGGCGACGGGGCGGGCGGCGAGGGCAAGGGCTGCCACGGGCGAAGCGGGCGCGACCTTCTCGTCCGCGTGCCCGCGGGCACCATCGTCCGCGACGCCGACCTCGGCATAACGCTCAAGGACCTGACGGCCGAGGGCGAGGAAGTCTGCGTGGCCGAGGGCGGGCGCGGCGGGCGCGGCAACGCCGCCTTCAAGAGCCCCACCAACCAGGCCCCGCGCCACGCCGAGCCGGGCGGCCCCGGGCGGCAGCGCCGCCTGCGCCTGGAGCTCAAGCTCATCGCCGACGTGGGGATCATCGGCCTGCCCAACGCCGGCAAGAGCACGCTGCTGTCGCGCCTCAGCAAGGCCCGCCCCAAGATCGCCGACTATCCCTTCACCACGCTGCACCCCTGCCTGGGCATCGTGGAGATGGGCGGCTGGCGGCGGTTCGTGATGGCCGATCTGCCCGGGCTCATCGCCGGCGCCCACGCCGGCGCGGGCCTGGGCGACGCCTTCCTGCGACACGTCGAGCGCACGCGGGTGCTGCTGCACCTGGTGGACCTGTGCCCGCTGGAGGGCGACCCGGCCGCCGGCTACCGCGTCATCCGCCGCGAGCTGCGGGCCTACTCGCGGGCGCTGGCGGCCAAACCCGAGCTGGTGGTGGGCAACAAGATGGACCTGACGGGCGCGGCCGAACGGCTCGACCGCCTGCGGACGAAGCTGAAGGTGCCCGTCGTCGGCATCAGCGCCGTGACGGGCCAGGGGCTGGGCGAGCTGGCGGAGCGTATCTGGCGGATGCTGCAGGAGGCCGACGCGCCGTCGGCCCGGCCGGCAAAGCGGGGGGCCGCGCCGTGAGGGCACTGGTCACCGGCGCGACGGGCTTCATCGGCAGCCATCTCGTCGAGCGCCTGCTGGCCGAGGGGCTGGAGGTCGTCTGCCTGGCCCGCGCGACCAGCAGCCGCCGTTGGCTGGCCGACCTGCCCGTCACCGTGCGCGTCGCGCCGCTGGAGGATGCCGACGCGCTGGCCGAGGCCGTCGGCGACGCCGACGTGATCTTCCACTCCGCCGGCCTGACGCGGGCGCGAAGGGAGGCCGACTACCTCGCCGTCAATGCCGACGGCACAAGGCGGCTGCTCGAGGCGGCGCTGAAGGCCCGCCCCGCGCCGCGCCGGGTGGTCTACGTCAGCAGCCTGTCGGCCGCCGGGCCGGCGCCCAGCGACGAGCCGCCCGACGAGGACGCCCCGCCGCGCCCACTGCCCGGCTACGGCGCCAGCAAGCTCGCCGCCGAACGCGTCGTCACTGGCTTCGCCGACCGGCTCAACGTCACCGTCGTCCGCCCCCCGGCCGTCTACGGGCCCCGCGACACCAACTTCCTGCCCGTCTTCCGAATGGCCCGCAGGCTGGGCATCGCGCCGATCCTCGGCCGGGCCGACAACCAGCTCACGTTCGTCTACGTCGCCGACCTGGTCGAGGGGGTCGCCCTGGCCGGCCTGCGCGACGCCGCCGTCGGGCGGACCTACTACCTCGGCGCCGGCACGCACAGCCTGGAGGAGTTCGCCGAGGCCCTCTCGGCCGCTCTGGGCAAGCCGCTGCGGCGCGTCCGCGTGCCCGCCTGGCTGGCACGCCTCGCCGGCGAATGGGGCGAGCTGAAGTGGACCCTCACCGGCCGGGCGCAGATCATCTCCCGGCGCAAGGTTCGCGACGCCCTCCAGCCGCGCTGGACCTGCTCGTGGAGCAGGGCCGCCGAGGAGCTGGGCTACCTGCCGAGGGTGGACCTGTTTGAGGGCCTGTGCCGCACGGCCCGGTGGTACGAAGCCGCCGGCTGGCTGTGAACACGCGCGGCTGTCCCGCAGCCGGCGCCGCGGCCGCATAGAATGCCCACGGGCGGCACGCCCCCTCAGAACAACCTAAGGAGCCCCCCATGAAGCTGCTGCGCGTCTGGCTGCCCATCGCCGTCGTCACGGCCCTGGTGATCTACATCGCCGTCGACGGGCCGCGCCTGGCCATGCACATCGGCTACTCCGCCGCCAAGGGGCGCAACCGCGCCCAGCGCGAGCAGCTCGCCGCGATGGCCGGCGGCGACAGCATGTCGCCCCTGCTGGCCCAGGTGGCCGAGGTGGTCAGGCCCGCCGTCGTCGAGGTCCGCGTGGCCAAGAAGGTCACCGTCCGCGCCCCGGCCGGCACGAGCGACTTCCTCGACCGCTTCTTTGGCGGCCAGGGCCCGCCGCCGGGCACGCGCCAGTACGTCCAGCAGGGCCTCGGCAGCGGCGTGGTGATCGACGCCAACAACGGCTACGTCCTGACAAACCACCACGTCGTGGCCGGGGCCGAGCAGATCGAGGTGATCCTGCCCGACGGGCGCACGCCGTCGGTCGCCTGGACGCGCAGCGACGCGCTGAGCGACCTGGCGGTGGTGAAGGTGGACACGGCCGACCTGATCGCCGCGCCACTGGGCGACAGCGACGCCGTTCGCGTGGGACAGGTCGTGGTGGCCATCGGCGCCCCCGAGGCCCTGCCGCAGACGGTGACGGCGGGCATCATCTCGGCCAGGGGGCGGCGGGCCGAGGACGGCCAGTCCTACCAGAGCTTCCTGCAGACCGACGCGGCCATCAACCACGGCAACAGCGGCGGGCCGCTGGTGGACCTGCGCGGCGAGGTCATCGGCATCAACACCGCCATCGTCTCCGAAAGCGGCGGCAACGAGGGCATCGGCTTCGCCATCCCCTCCAACATGGCCAGGGGCGTGATGGACCAGCTCATCGAGAAGGGCAAAGTGGTCCGCGGCTATCTTGGCGTGGTCATCCAGGGCGCCACCGGCGACCTGGCGCGCAGCTTCCACCTGCCCGGCACGCGCGGGGCGCTGGTGGCCTCCGTGGCGCCGGGCGGACCGGCCGAAAGGGCCGGACTCAAGGCCGGCGACTTCATCGTCGCCATCGCCGGCTCGCCCGTGCGCAGCCCCAACGACCTGCGCAACCGCGTGGCCGCCATCGAGCCGGGCAAGTCCGTCGCCGTCGAGTTCTACCGCGACGGCAGGAAGCAGTCGGCCGATGTGACCATCGCCGCCCAGCCGGCCAACATGCTCGCCGCCGCCACCACCCAGCCGGGGCTGCGCGGCGCCGCCCGCTTCGGCCTGCGCGTGGCCGACCCGTCGGCCGACCTCGCCCAGCAGTACGGCTACAACGCCGAGCCGCGCGGCGTGTTCATCGTCGCCGTGACGCCGATGTCCCCGGCCGCCCAGGCTGGGCTCCAGGATGGCATGGTCATCACGCAGGTGGGCGGCAGGGACGTGGCCACGGCCGCCGCGTTCGCCGCGGCCGTCTCGACGGAGCAGGCTGCCGGGGGCGTGCGCCTGCGCGTGATTGACCCGACCGGCGGGGCACGGTACGTTTTCCTTTCGCCGCGATGGTGACGCCGGCGGGGCGCGGGCGCGGCGGAAGGAGCCTCTTGTGCACGAGCGGTCGGCCCTGCATCGGCGGCGCGGGTTCATCCTGGCCGTGCTGGTCCTTGCCTGGCTCGGCGCGTTCGTCGCAACCCACGTGCCCGCGCCCGACATCCCGCGGCGCATCCTCGAGCTGGGGCAGGTCGTGCTGCACGCCGTGGGCTTCTTCGCCCTGAGCAGCCTGTTCTTGCTGACATTGGCGGCCTTCGGTGTGCGTCCGTACCGCCGCGCCGCCGTCGTGCTGGTCGCCATGGCGCTCTACGCCGCCGCCGATGAGTACACCCAGCAGTTCGTCCATCGCTCCAGCGAGCTGGCCGACTGGCTCGTCGATACCGTCGCGACCGCCGTCGCCGTGGCCGCCTGGGAAGGCATCTTTCGCCTCACCCGCCGGACGGCGTAAGATGGACCTCCACAAGGAGACGCCCATGGCACCGACGGCAACCACGGCGATCTGGCTTCTGGCGGCGCTGGCGCCCGCCGCAGGCGGCCCGCCGCCGCCCGCGGCGAGCGGCTGCGACTGGCCGCAGTTCGGCGGGCAGCAGCGCGACTTCACCTCGCCCGAGACGAACCTGGCGCGGTCCTGGCCCGCCGGCGGGCCGAAGGTCCTCTGGGCGCTGCCGCTGAACAAGGGCTACGGCGGGGCGGCCGTCGTCGGCGGCGAGGCGTTCGTCTTCGACCGCGCCGGCAGCGACGACGTGCTGCTGTGCCTCGACCGCGAAACGGGCAGGGAGCTGTGGCGATTCGCCTACGCCGCGCCGGGCAAGGTCGCCCCGCCAGGCTCGCGCTGCACCCCGGCCGTGGACGACCGGCGCGTCTACGTCGTCGGCCCGCTGGGCCAGATGCACTGCATCGACCGCAAGACGCACCAGCCGCTGTGGAAGGCCCAGCTTGTCGGCGATTTCGACGGCAAGCTGCCTCGCTGGAACATGCCGCAGAACCCGGCGCCGTACGAGGAGCTGGTCATCGTGGCCCCGCAGGGCCGGGCCGGCGGCGTCGTGGCGTTCCGCCGCGCCGACGGCAAGGTCGCCTGGAAGTCGCCCTTCCTGCCCGGCATGATCACCGGCTCCTGGCAGGGCAGCTACGTCTCGCCGCGCCCGGCGGACATCGGCGGCGTCCCGCAGGCCGTCATCGTCACCGCGCAGGGCCCGAAGACCAACGGGTCGCCCGCCTGCAAGGGGCTGCTGGCGGGCGTGTCGCTGGCCGACGGGGCGGTCCTGTGGACCTACGATGGCTGGCAGTGCGACCTGCCGATTCCCGCCCCGGCCATTGTCGGCGACGGGCGGATCTTCATCGCCGGCGCCTACGACGCCGGCTCAGCCATGATCCGCGTCCGCAAGGGCGGCGACGGCAAGTTCGCCGTCGAGGAGCTGTTCAAGACGACGGTCTGCGGCTGTCAGGTGCAGCAGCCTGTGGTCCACGACGGCCATATCTACGCCGTCAGCAACGGCAAGGAGCGGCGCGAGGGGCTGATGTGCCTCGACCTGAACGGCAAGGTGAAGTGGCACACCACCGACAGCAAGTTCTGCTCCGGCGCGCCGGAGGGGCTGCCCAACTTCGACAACGGCAACCTGATCGTCGCCGACGGGATGATCTTCATCGCCGACGGCGCAACCGGCGACCTGCGCCTGCTGGAGGCCGGCCCGGCCGGGTACAAGGAGCTCGCCGTGGCCGCCGCCGTCGTCGGCGGGCAGGACAACAAGCCCGTCTGGGCGCCGATGGCCCTGTCGCACGGGCGGCTGTTCATCCGCGGGCAGAAGGAGATGAAGTGCCTGCTCGTCCGCGCTGCCGCCAACCCGTCGCCCCCCGCCGGCCGATAGGGTACAATGACGCCCGTGCGGCCGCGCTGCCCCGGCCGCGACGCGCCAGCGTAGCTCAACGGTAGAGCACCGCTTTTGTAAAGCGGCGGTTGCGGGTTCGACTCCCTCCGCTGGCTTCCGGGACAGCCGCGCTTCGTCTCCCTCCCCGTGCTCGTACTCGGCCGCTTCCCGCCCGACCGGCCACGCGCCACCGGCTACCAGGTTCCGAGTTCCCGGTTCCGGGCTCCGTGTTCGGGGCTCCGGGTTCCAGGTTCCGTGTTCCGGGCTGCCCCTCGTCCCAGCCGTGCCTCGTTTCGATGCCCAGGCGGCGTCGAAACGGGCGCCGGAGCGACGAATGGGACCCTGGACGTACCGGGGTACGTCCAAACCGGCCGAGGGGCCTTTTGTGTCGATTTCGACGCCCAGGCGCAGGGGTAGCGTGTTTTTCCGAGTTTGGCAATCTGCGCAAACTTTCCGATTTCCGGCCGGCGGGCGGGTCGCGGCGGCGTGTGCAGAACCCGGCCCCCCGCGGGCCGGAGCCTGCGCACCCTGCCACTATGATCCACCCGCGGCGGCGTCCTGCCGCAGGCGCTCCAGGACGGGCAGGAAGCTGCGGTCGTTGGCGCCGCCGTCCCTGCAGCGGCTGATCCGCCGGTCGATGGCGTCCAGCGAGCGCGGGGCCAATTCCACGATCGCCTCCCACGCGGCCGGGGCGACGGGATTGTCCGTCGCGTCATACAGCAGCACCACGTCGAGCAGGACGGGGACGGCCTCGACGAGCCCGCGGCGGCGGATCCCGCGCACGGCCGACGCCATACGGGCCATGTTCTCCCGTTCGTCGATGGGCTCGTTGACGGCGGAAGCCTGGTAGGCGGCCAGCCCCCGGCGAAGTTCGGCGGCCGGGTGATCCGTCGCGGCGCCACAGCCGGCGACGGCCGCCAGCACAAGCGGCATGAGCCCGGCCAGCGGAGCGAATCGTCTTGCCACGGCGGTTCTCCCGCGATTCCCAGGTCCGCCTATTGTACCGCCCCCGGGCCCTCCGTCCAGTACCACGCGACGGCCAAGGCGGAGTGGTGGCCCAGGTCGTCGCCGAGTTCGGCCGGCACGATGCGGCAGACACCCAGTGCCGGCGCCAGCGCCTCGCGTTGCAGTTCGGCCAGCATGGGCCCCTCGAGCAGGTCGCGGCACCGGCGGAACACGGCGCCCAGCACGATCATGTCTGGGTTGAGCACGTCGACGAGGATGGCCAGCGCCTGGCCGAGCCGCCGGCCGGACTCGGCGAACACGCGCAGCGCCGCCTCGTCGCCGGCCCGCGCGGCGCGGGCGACGTGGCGTGCGGTGACGGCCTCGACGGCAGCGGCGCCGAACGCGCCGCACTTGCCCCTGCGTGCGGCGGCCCGCGCCGCCCGGGCGATGCCGCCGCCGGAGCAGAAGCCTTCGAAGCTGCCGGGTTTGCCGAACCCCACCGGCCCGCGGGCGCTCAGGCGAACGTGCCCCACCTCGCCGGCGTTGCCGTTGGTGCCCTCGTAGAGGCGGCCGTCGAGGATCAGCCCGGCGCCCATCCCGGTGCCGCAGGTGAGGTAGACCATGTTCCGCGTGCCGCGGCCGGCGCCGCTGCGCCACTCGGCCAGGGCGCAGGCGTTGGCGTCGTTCATCAGGAACGCCCGCCCGCCGAAGTAATCCGTCAGCAGCTCGCAGATGGGCACCTCGTCCCAGCCGGGCAGGTTCGGCGGCGAGAGGACCAGCCCGGTGCGGCTGTCCAGCGGCCCGCCGCAGGCGATGCCGAACACGGGCCGCTCGCCGGGCGACAGCTTCGCGACGGCCCGGCAGATCCGGTGGATCGTCTCGTCGAGGCCGGTCGTGGCGAACGTGGTGGCGCGTTCGATGCTGCCGGCGGGGCCCTGACGGCTCACGCCGCACTTGGTGCCGCCGATGTCGATGCCGATGATTGAAGTTGCTGTCATTGCGGCTTTGCTTTCCGGCGGCGATTATATCCCTGTCGCCGGGAGCGGCAATGACGGCGACAAACTACGGAGCCGGTTGCGTTGTGGCCCAGAAACGCCAACGGCTCCGGTGTAGCGCGGCCTATCCAGGCCGCGAAGGCTTGGTTGCCGACGGTTTCGCGGCCTGGATAGGCCGCGCGACTGCCACAACGCAACCGACTCCAAACCACGCGGCGGGGCCGAACGCGTCGAGTCCTGGTCGAACGCGGCGCGCGGATCGCGGCCAGGTGGGCCGGTCGCGGGACCTTCTCGCCCGCCCGACGCATCCGACCGTCTCGGGGCAGCTTGAGGGCGCAACCTGAGCCTGCGCGATGGGCAGAATCGGCGCCTTCGGGCCGCCCCGGTTTCGGCAAGCGGAGGGCGGCGCGCCGACGCGGGCGCCCGGCGATCGCTACTTCGACATGGGCGGCAGGCTCTTGAGGCGCTGCTGGACGGTCTCTCGGAGTTTGGGCTCGTCGATCCTGTTGGCGTCGAGCAGCCGCTTCAACGAGGGTGTCAGGTCGATGATGTAGTTCTGGAACGTGTACCGGGCCGCGCCGCTCTGCTCGCTGTGGCGGTGGGTCAGCAGCTTGACCAGCCCGGCGGCCAGGTCGTCCATCTCGCCCGGCGAGGGCATGGGCGGCTGAATGGCGGCGGGGTCCTTGGGTGCCCGTACGTAGACCTTCACGTCGTCGAAGCGGGCCTCGCCGGCGAACGTGTAGAGCCCGACGCGCCGGAAAGCGATGCCGGCGACCTGGTCCTCGTTGAGCGTCTCGGTGGCGAAGCAGTTGCCGTCGATCCAGCCCTTGAGGACGTTGTTCAACCGCTGGAACCGCACGCCGTGCCACTGGCCGGGCCTGATGCGGATGCCGCAGTCCTTGGCCTTCCAGTTCTTGTCGGGCTGCTCGAGGACCTGGATCATGGTGGTCTGGTTCATCCGCCCGCCGAACTGGAGCATCATGCCGCCGCGCCAGGGAAACGCGCCGGGCCCGGGGTTGCCGAACATCACGCACGACAGGTCGCAGGGCTTGGCCGACAGCGACTTGCAGCGGTACTCGACGGCCAGGTCGTCCGGCCAGTCGTAGGGGAGCATGGCCACGCCCTGGTGCGGGTTGGACACAAGGCGGAGTTCGCCGTCGACGACCTCGAGGGTGTTGTCGTTCTTGCGGCGCCCGCCGGCGGCCGCCCCCGGCGTGTAGTACTCGTACCAGACGTCCTTCCGGAGGCCCTTGCTGAAATCGTCGCTGAAGGCGAGCTTCCACTCGCCGGGCACGTTGGCGTCCTTGCGCGCCGCCAGCGTGCGCAGCGCGGCTCGCTGCGAGTCGGTCAGGTGCAGCACGTTCTGCGGCTGCCAGGCCTCGCGGAAGTCGCGGATGCCGTCGAGCTGGCTGACGAACTGCCCGTGGACGACGGTGATCGGGCGGCAGTAGCGCTGCCTGCCGGCGGCGTCGGCTACCGTGGCGTAGACGTAGTGCGGGCCCTTGGCGAGCTTGTCGGTGACGAGGGCGAACGGCGCGGCCGACGCGGCGCCGAGGAGGACTTCGCCGTCGTAGAACTTCGCTTCTCTGGCGTCGTCGGCGGCGCCGGCGAGCTTGAGGGCGGTCTTGCCGTCGGCGCCGCCCTGTGCGACGACGGTGGCGGCGGGCTGGCGAACCATGTAGGCCCGCCAGACGGCGACGGTGCGGGCGTCGGGCAGCCAGGTGGCCCTGGCGATGTCGCCCTTGTATTGCGCGACGGGAGCGGCCGTCTCCCCGCCGGGGTCGTCCCAGTTCACCGGGCCCACGAGCCAGCCGCTGTCATAGGAGAGGGGCTTGAGCCTGACGGGCCCGGCCAGCGGCGAGGCGTCCTTGGGGTAGCGCGCGGCGACGGCGGCCTCGACGAACGGCCAGTACATCACGTGATTGTCGGTGGCGCCGTGCCCGCCGCCCCAGGTGATTGCCCCGCCGTAGGGCAGCCTGGCCTTCATCACTGGCGGGTAGGCGCCCTTGAACCAGTTGCAGGCGCCGTTGACGAACGGGTCGGCTGAGCCGTTGACGGCGAACAGGGGCGTTGCGCGGAAGGTCCGCATGTCGTCGGGGTCGGCGAGGTTCATGTTGTGGCCGGGGCTGCCGTTCATGAGCACGCAGAGGATGCGGTTGGGGTCTTTGCGGGCGTACATGCACAGGGCGCCGGCGTTGCGGGAGCCGCCGATGACGGCCCATGGAACGTTGCCCATCTCGGGATGCCCGATCGCCTTGCCGAGCTCGGCGATCTGGTCGGGCAGGACCTTCTCGAAGTCCGCCCAGCGGATGAGCATGGCGTAGACGCCGAAGCCGATGCCGCGGGCGAACTGCTGCATGTCGCGGCAATAGGCGACCTGCGACTGGTGCATCTCGATCACCACGCCGCGGATTTCCCTGATCTCGTCGGGCAGCCACAGGGCGACTTTCTGGTCGTTGCGGTCGGCCGTGTACAGCAGCCGCTCGGCCAGCTTGCCGCCGTTGACGTCCTTGACGACGATGGGGCCTTCCTCGGGGGGCGGGCAGACTTGGGGTTCGGCGGGCGCGGCGGCGCGGGAGAATGACGCGACCAGGCAGATCATCGCCACGGCAACGGTGAAGAGGGGCTTCATTGGGGTCCCTTTCGTTGTCCGGCTCCACGGACAGGATGTCAAACCACATTCGCCGGCGGCGGGCCGGGCGGGCCGACGGCAGCCATCGCGGCGGCCGGACGCGCCGCGCGCGCGGGCGCCTGCGAGCAACTCGACCCGCCGGCTGACGCCGCACTTGGTCCCGCCGATGTCGATGCCGATCACCGCGGAAGGCGCTGAGACTGGAGGCACAAGAAAGCTCCGATGCCGTGGGCGGTCGCCGCGTCGCCGCTCCCTGGCCGCGCCCGCGGCGGCCGGGACGGCACACCCGATACCATACACGCCGGGTGGCGTGCGGGGGAAGGGGCGCTCGCCGAAACGTGGTTGACAACGTCGGCGGGGGCGCGTATCGTCCCGCCTGTCGCGTGGACCGGTGCCGGCGCGCGAGTCCGGCCGAACGGAAGCCCGGGCCGCGGCGCCGCCTCCGGGCGCCATGGGGAGCAACCGTGAGCGAGAAGAAGCGACGTGCCGCGGCGTTCCTGGCGGCGGCGTTGGCGGCGGCGATGCCCGCCGTCGGCGCCGAACCGCCGCCCGCGTCCGCCAACGTGCTGGAAGTCCGCGTGGAGGGCAACCAGCAGATGTCCACCGGGGCGGTCCTGGCGCACGTCAAGACGCGCCCGGGCCAGCCGTTCAGCGAGCAGGTCGTCCGCGACGACGAGCGCCGCCTGCTGGAGACGGGGCGATTCGAGAGCGTCGTGGCCAGCCGGCAGCGCACCGACAGGGGCGTCATCGTGACGTTCACCGTGGTCGAGCGCCCGCTGGTCAAGGGCGTGACGTTCCAGGGCAACAAGGCCTTCAAGGCCGACAAGCTGGTTGCGGAGGTAGGCTTCCGCGCCGGCGAGCCGTTCAGCGATTTCTCCGTGGAGGCCGGGCGCAGGGCGCTGGAGAAGTTCTACAAGTCCTCGGGCTACCACTTCGTGACGGTGAAGGTGGACCAGGCGGCGCTGAAGGACCGCCGCGTGGTCTACGAGATCACCGAGGGTCCCAAGACCGTCGTGCGGCACGTGCGGTTCGAGGGCAACCACTTCTTCAACGACCTGCGGCTGCGCCAGCTCATCAGCACGCAGCAGCGCCTCTGGCCGCTGGTGGAGGGCAAGCTGGACGAGGAGCAGGTGGCCCAGGACGTGCTGGGCATCCGCAACCTGTACGTCTCGGAAGGCTTCCTGGACGCCGAGGTGGGCAGGCTGCTGGACTTCAGCCAGGACCGCACATCGGTGACGGTGACGTTCGTGATCAAGGAAGGCCCGCGCTACCGCGTCAACCAGGTGATCTTCGAGGGCGCCACGGTGTTCAGCCCCGAGGAGCTGTCGCGGCGGATCGCGCTGAAGCAGGGGTCGTTCTTCACCGAGCAGGCGCTGCGGCGAGCCCTGGAGGTCCTGCGGAACACCTACGGCGAGCTGGGCTACCTGGAGGCGAAGGTCGAGGCGAAAAAGCAGTTCCTCAGCCCCGCCGCCCCGCCGCCGCCCTGGGCAGCGGGCCTGGAGCATCCGGCCCTGCTGAACGTGATCTTCCACGTCGAGGAATCCGAGCAGTTCCGCGTGGGCAAGGTGATCATCCGCGGCAACACGACCACCCAGGACCGGGTCATCCGCCGCGACCTGCGGATCTACCCCGAGCAGCTCTTCGACAGCGTGGCGCTGGAAAACGCCCGCCGCCGCCTGCTGGAAAGCCGCCTGTTCGACCAGGTCTCCGTGACGCCCCTGGGGCGCGGGCCGGGCACCCGCGACGTGCTCGTGGAGGTCACCGAGGGGCGAACGGCCGAGTTCCTCGTCGGGGCGGGCATCAGCACCGACAGCGGCCTGCTGGGCACCGTGTCGTTCACGCAGCGCAACTTCGACATCCTCCGCTGGCCGGGAAGCTGGAAGGAGTTCATCAGCGGCCAGGCGTTCAAGGGCGCCGGCCAGACGCTGCGCATCGTGGCCGAGCCGGGCACCGAGCTGATGCGCTTCTACCTGGAGTGGCAGGAGCCGGCGCTTTTCGACCAGCCGTATTCGCTGGGAACACGCCTGTTCCTGTTCAACCGCGCGCGGGAAGGCTACGACGAGACGCGCTACGGCGGCGTGGTGAGCGTGGGCCACATGTTCAAGAACCGCTGGTACGGCGAGGTGGCCACGCGGCTGGAAGGGGTGGACATCAACAACATCGACCACGACGCCCCGCCGGAAGTGCGCGACGTGGAGGGCACCAGCTTCCTGGCCGGCGTGAAGGGCACCGTCGTCCGCGACCGCACCGACAGCCGCTGGATGCCCACCACCGGCGATCGCCTCTCCCTGTCGGCCGAGCAGGTGATGGGCAGCTTCACGTTCCTGCGCGCCGTGGCCGACTACCACGCCTACTGGACCGTCTACGTGGACGCGATGGGGCGCAAGCACATCCTGGCCGCCCGTGGCGAGATCGGGCAGATCTTCGGCGACTCGCCGATCTTCGAGAAGTTCTACGGCGGCGGGATCGGGTCGGTGCGAGGCTTCCGCTACCGCGGCATCAGCCCGCGGTCCAAGGCGCCCGGCGTGGACGACGACCCCATCGGCGGCGACTTCATGGTCTTCGCCGGGGCGGAGTACTCCTTCCCCATCGTGGGCACCGGCGAGGGCCACGAGCTGCGCGGCGTGGTGTTCCTCGACACCGGCACCGTGGAGGAGGACTTCGGCGTGACGACATACCGCGCGTCGGTCGGCTTCGGCGTGCGCTGGACGATCCCGTTCTTCGGCCCCGTGCCGATGGCGTTCGACTTCGGCTTCCCGCTCAGCAAGGACAAGGATGACGACACCCAGGTGTTCAGCTTCTCGCTGGGATGGTCGTTCTAGGTGAAGCGGTTGCCCGGCGAATCGGTACATCGGTGAATCGGTGAGTGGATGGGGCGTATCGGTTGTGCGGCAAACGGATGAAGGGACAGGTGCGATGAAGACCCCCCGTGTCGGAGCGTTGCTGGTCGTGGCGGCCGGCTTGGCCGTGGCGTTGTCGAGCAGCGAGGCGCAGGCCCCGGCGGGCGCGCCGCCCAGCCACGTGGCCGTCTGCGACATCGTGGACGTGTTCAACAACTACCAGCGGGCCAAGGACCTCACCGCGAAGCTCAACGAGCGGCGGGAGGCGATCAAGGCCGAGGCCGATAAACGCCTCAAGGAAATCGAGAACCGCCGCCTGGAGATGGAGGGACTGAAGGTCGGCTCCAAGGAGCACGAACAGCGCCTCAACGAGGTCCAGCGCCTCACCATCGAACGGCAGGCGTACCTCCAGTTCCAGGACGCCCTGGCCATGCGCGAGCACCGCAACCTGACCAAGGAGATGTACGAGGAGATCCTGGCCATGGTCGCCGCGGTCGCCAAGGAGCGAGGCTACGACCTGGTGCTCTACCGCGAGAGCGAGCCGCTCAGCGCCGAGGGCCAGGAAATCGTCCGCCAGATCCAGAGCCGCAAGGTTCTCTACGCCTCCGAGAAGATCGACCTGACCGAGACGGTGCTGGGACGGCTCAACCAGGCCTACAAGGCCGCCAAACCGGCCAAATGAAGCGCGGCCGGGAAACTGCAGGATGCGCGGGATGCACGGGAGGGGAGGAATGTGTCGCGTGTCGAGTGTCGAGTGTCGCGTGTCGGGTGTCGAGTCGGCTCACTTGATACGTGCCCCTTCCCCTCGCCGCTTGTCCCTTGTCGCTGTCACTTTTTCCTCGTTTCCATCCCGTGCATCCCGTGCATCCTGCTATTCCCGGCTCACGGCCGGGGGCCGGGACCGCCGCCGCCGGGGCCGCGCATGAAGCCTCCCATGAACCCGCGGCGCAGCGCGTCGGCGGCGTCGCGCAGGACCTGCTCCTGGTCGTCGAGCTTGCCGTCGCTGTTCAGGTCGAAGATTTTCAGCTCCCACTTCTGGCGGCGCTCCTGGGCCTGCTTGTCTTCGGCGGCCCTGCCCGCCTCCATGGCCTTCCTCTCGTCGTCGCTGAGCTTGCCGTCGCCGTCGGCATCGTAGCGCCGGATGAGCGCCCGCTCGCGCCACTCCTCCATGCGCTTGCGCATCTCGGCCTGGCGGTCCTCCATGGCCTTGCGCTCCTCGTCGCTCAGCTTGCCGTCGCCGTCGCGGTCGGCCCGGCGCGTGGCCCACTCGTCGCGCCGGGCCTGGACTTCCTTCTCGATGGCCCGGACCATGGCGGCCTTTTCCTCCGGGTCGATCCTGCCGTCCTTGTTGGTGTCGTACTTTTCGTAGACCTCGGCGCGGCGGCGCTCGACCTCGGCCCGCATGCGCCCGGCGAACATCTCGCCCCGCTCCTCGGCGTTGAGCTGGCCGTCGCCGTTCTTGTCGTACTTCTTCAAGTCTTCCTGGCTGGGGCCCCACCAGCCCATGTTCCCGCCGCCGCCCGACCCGCGCCCGCCCGCGCCCCCGCCGGCCCCCGGCCCCGACGGACGGGCGACCGAAATCACCGGCCGCGCCTCGCCGCTCGACAGCGGCGGAACGTTGCCCGCCGCCAGCGCGGCGTTGGCCTTCTCCCGCTCCGCGCCGGCCAGCTTGCCGTCCCCGTCGGCGTCGTAGGCCTTCATCACGCGCCCGCGAAGGTCCTGGCGGTAGGCGTCGGCCTCGAACCAGTCGATCGCCCCGTTGCGGTCCTTGTCGAACGTCCGCATGTCGCCCCAGCGGTCGTAGGAGCGCACGAACGGGTCGGCCTTGGCCTTGTCGGCCGCGAACTCGTTGGCGTCCAGCTCGTTATCGGCCCGGGCCGCGGCGAAGAACCGCACGCGCTGGGCGGCCTGGTCGTACGGGTCCACGGCGCCGCTGAGCACGTCGGGGACCTTCGCCGTTGTCTGGGCCACTGCCGCCAGCGGGAGGCACGTGATCGCCGAGAGGAAGCCCGTTACAGCTCGCATGGTCGTCTCTCCGGAAAGTGTTGATCGCCAAGCATAGTCTCGACCGGCCTGCAAAGGCAAACGGACGAACCTTCCCTTTCTTGCGTCGCGGGGCGGGTCGGTTTACGCGCCACCCGGGCGGGCGCCAGAACGGCAGGTTCTGAAATACACCGCCGCTCGCCGACGTTCCATCCTGGGGCAAAGCCCGCATTGCCTGAAAGAGACCGACTGTGGCCACAAGAGCGACTGCCGGGAGCAGGGCGGCGGCCGGGACAGACAACGAGCTGGACGCCGACGAATTCCGGGCCGCGGCGGGCGAAACGGATTCGTTCGTGCGGGCGTTTGACTCCTGGTCGGAGATGCTGAAGTTCGATAAGGACCGCAACGGGGCGGCAATTCCGGTGGTGGTTGACGGCGGCGATGGCGAAGTGACCGTGGTCGGCGGCGACGGGACGTCGGGGTCGATGGCCATCATCCGGCGCATGGGCCCGCCGGCGCCGCAGCGAGACAAGTGACGCCTGGCCGAAGGAAGTAAACGCAAGCGGGGCTGCACGCAAGAGAAGGGTAGAAGGCAGGGCGCCTGAATCATGCGCTTGTCCTGCCGGAGCGGCGTGCCCGCGGCCGGGCGGAGCCGCCGCCGGTGCGGCGGATGTTCGGAACCTTGCGGAAGCCGCCACGGTTGAAAGTACAGGACGATCGACGGAACGGCCCGGCCCCGGAAGGCAGTGCGGGCGGCAGTGCGCCCTGCGCCGTTTCTCGTGCAAGGATGGGCCTGCGCCGATAGCGTGTAATGCGGCCGGAACCGCATGGACTCAGGACCATGGGCATTGCGGAAATCCTGCTGGACAGAGGGCTGATCACCCCGGACCACCTGACGGCCGGCATGGAGCTGCGCAAGAAGACGGGGATGCGTCTGGACCGCGCGCTGATGAAGCTGGGGGCGGTCAGCGAGGAGGACGTGCTGAAGGTCCTCAGCGAGCAGTTCGGCATGCCGATGGTGGACCTGGCGGGCGTGGAGATCGACGTCGAGACGCTGCGGAGCCTGCCGCCGCGGCTGGTGCACCGCAAGCACATCATCCCGCTGAAGCGCGAGAACGGGCAGTTGACCGTCGCGACGAACGACCCGCTGGACCTGTACTCCTTCGACGAGGTGCGGCTGCTGACGGGCCTGGAGGTCCGCCCGGTGCTGGCGCCGGAGGAGGAGATCCTCAAGGTCATCAAGACGCACTTCGGGGTCGGCGGCGAGACGCTCGACGAGATGATGAGCACCGACGACCTGGAGGTGGTGCAGGACCAGGCCGGCGAGAACGAGGACCTGCTGGAGATGGCCCAGGAGGCCAGCGTCGTCAAGCTGGTCAACGAGGTGTTCCTGGAGGCCCTCAACGAGCGCGCCAGCGACATCCACGTCGAGCCGTACGAGAAGGGGCTGTCCATCCGCTACCGGATCGACGGCGTGCTGCATGACGCCTCCGTGCCGGCGCAGGTCGCCCGTTTCCAGGCCGC
>Ga0172362_10000571_pt1 | contig 30459 bp, 44 predicted proteins | sample LakKivs1_kivu2a2_FD_114534 | JGI IMG/M metagenome (GOLD analysis project Ga0172362, IMG submission 114534) | Sediment microbial communities from Lake Kivu, Rwanda - Sediment s1_kivu2a2 | ecosystem: Environmental > Aquatic > Freshwater > Lake > Sediment | place: Rwanda: Western Province, Lake... | reverse complement strand
GGAGCTAATCTATTCAAGAAAATTTGTTAGCGAGAAGAATGAACTTCTATGCAGGGTTTTGGCTTATGACACAGAAAAAATAGTAAATCTTTCTAAAATAAAGATTTACTTTCTACAAGACTCCTATTTTGAATAAGTTTATATATCCTTATTCCTTCTAATTTTTATGGAACAAAAATCTGAAAAAGATTTTGGGAAATTAATTGGATATGTTTCCAATTATTTTGAGCATGTAGAAGTAGCTGCTGTAAAGCTAGAAGCTCCTTTGAAAGTAGGAGACACTATAAGAATTGTCGGTGGAGAAACAGATCTCGAGCAGGCAGTGGAGAGCATGCAGATACACCATGAACAGGTTGAGAAAGCGAAGAAAGGTGATGAGATAGGGATTAAGGTAAGTGGGAAAGTGAGAAAAGGATATAAAGTTTATAAGAAGTAAGCAGTTATATTTATAAAAGATATTTTTTTATGTTAGCTATGCTCCTGTAGTCTAGAGGCCAAGGATACGGCCCTCTCGACCAGGGAGTTCTAGTCGATGAGACAACAACTCCGCCCTCTTGGGCAACTGCAATCTCTGGCACTGGCTTGAAACTAGGATTCAAGTTTCTGCATCCGAGAAATCGAAAGGAGAACGGCCGTGACCCGGGTTCAAATCCCGGCGGGAGCATATTAGGGATTCTCTGAATCCCTATAATATTCTCTGGGATTTTCTGATTCTCAGCACAACTGAATATTCAAATCACAACAAATTTCATTTTAAGTTTCGTTATATAGTATAGGAAATGGATTTTGTTGAAGGCGGGAGCATTATTTTCTTGGATGGTAATTTATTTAAACTAGGAATTCCTTGACCTAAGATGAAAAAGAAAGCTTCAAGATTTAAATACGGACTTCTTGCAGGAGCAGTTGCTGTTATTACCTTCAGCGCTGGAATTATTTATGGCTGGGGTGCTGGGAGAGTTAGAGATACCGGCTATGGGATAAGGGAATGTTTCAATCCTCTTACAATCCGCAGGGTATGGAAAGCAAGGCAGTTTGAGAAGAGATTTGCAGGAGAACTTTATGGATATAAAAGTTCTGTTGGTACGTATGGGAGTGGGGCAGGTCCTGATGACTATGAGGTTCATGCAAGAGCTTCTAACAGAATTTTCGGAAAAGATGGGCTAGCAGAATTTAATGGACAAAAAGGTATGCAGGCAGAAGAGTATGTTCTAGCTATAAAGAAAATAACAGGAAAAGATGTAAGTATAAATCAAGAGGATATAGGTAACCTTCATGGGTTGGATGTTATGAGCAGATTTATAGAGAATGTTCCTGAAAAGACTCTTGAAGCAGCTGCTTTAAATTGGGATTCTGATGTGGTGGAAAGCCAAGAGAGTCCGTGAGAGATAAGCCTCAAAAATACATTTAATTTCAGCACGAGCATTTATCCTTTGGGATTTATATTTCACAGCATAACAATAATTAAATAGCTTAAATTCTATTCAAAGAGAATATGAGGGATGCGCTTTCGGACGGATTTTATATTGCTAAATTAAGAGATGAAGTTATCTTGTGCTATGTATATAAAAGAAAGAGTTTAGGAACAGCAGTAGCATTACTCCCTAATGGAAGAACATTATCTATTTCAGATGAACCAATTAAAGGAAAATATATTCTTAGAGAAAATTTGCGGCCTGCCAACCCTTCTGATTTAGAGGATGCTCTTAAAGTAGCATTGGAAACAATTGAATTTATTTATACAAATAGGGGAAGACTACTATCAGCAAGCGAGTAGTAAACTTATTTGATTTCAGCAGTAGCATTTATTCTTATTTTTCAGGGTTCTGTGAAATGCTCTGCATAGTAACAAACTATATTAATCTTGTAAAATCCTAGTTTAAAATTCTGACTTTACTATTTGTTGTTTTCTTATTGAGGTTACATGGTTTCAGCAAAGCTTTTTTTCCGAAATTGTTTTAAAGTATGGATTATTTCTGAAGTATAAACAGAGATGAGCATAAAAGAAATGATTGGGAATTTGCTGAAGGACAGGAGTTATTTAGACTGGTGGTCGGCAGTTCATTTTATTTTCGGTGTTCTTTTTGGATTCATATTTAAGCATATCGGGCTTATTTTTATAACTTCAGTATTTGCAACATTGTCTCTTTTTACTTTTTGGGAAATTGTAGAGCCAATGATATTTAAAGACATGATTAACCAAAAGTTCAGGGAAATTCCTATTAATCAGATAATGGATATAATTTATGGTTTTATAGGGTTTCTTGTTTGCTGGCTTTTTATAGGATAAAAACTATTTTCTATTACAATAATTATTATAAACTAAATAATTTGATTTATGAGAGAATAATTGGCAATTATGATTGACCTCTTTGTTGAAATTTGAAAAATGGATTATAACATAAGAATAGTGAGCACTTACCCTCCAAGGAGATGTGGTATAGGGACTTTTTCTAGAGATTTAGCCACTGCTCTCCAGGATTTTACCGGAGAAGTGGCTTCTGTTAGTGTTGCTGCTATAGACAAAGATAATTTGAGATACGACATTCCAGTAAATATGAAGATTGATCAAAGAGACCCCCAAATGTGGGTGAGGGCTGCTTCGGTCATTATAGAAAGAGCCACTGAGACTAAGACTCCTACTGTTGTTTTATTGCAGCACGAGTATGGCCTGGATGGGGTTGATATTCCTGGAAATAATTTTGTTAATATAGCCAAGATGTTTAGTGGGGGAGGACTTCTTACTTTTGTTTATTTGCATACTGTTTTAGAGAATCCAAATGAATACCAAAGAGATACAATAAGAGAACTAAGTGAATATAGCGAAGGTTTAATTGTTACAACAAAGAGTGCAATAGATATCTTGAGCTCCCAAATTTATGAGATCGATGAATCGAAAATAGAGCATATAGACCACGGGATAAGGATGGATAATCCTTTTGAACATGACAGGCTAGAAATAAAAAGAGAGTTTGGTTTAGAAGGAATCTTACTTGCTACTACTCTCGGACTCCTTTCTCCAGATAAGGGAATTCAGTATGCTATTCCGGCATATATGAGATTTGTTAAGGAGTCTTGCACAAGGGAACAGAGAAGAAAGGTTGTTTATTTAATAGCGGGGCAGCACCATCCTGAATTTATTAAGGGTGAAGGGGGCGAGCAATTTAAATTATTCCGAGAACTAATTAGAGATTCGTTGAGCGATTCAAAAGCTGTATGGACTGAGACAAGGGAACTAGGCAAAACTGATTTTGCGAGAAATGATATTGTCTTTTTTAATCAGTTTTTAGACGAAACTGTTTTATTAAAATTATACGGCGCTACTAATCTTATGATTCTTCCTTATTTAAATATGCAACAGATATCCAGCGGCATATTGGCAGATACATTGGGCAGTGGGAGAGTCTCCATAGCAACAAAATTTAAGTACGCTACCGAAATGTTGAATTCCAGCAGTAAACTTGGAGATGGAATTTCAATTACTCCTAGAGGGATACTTGTCGATCCTGGTGAAAATTCTATAGAACAAATAGCACAAGCGATTGATTATTTGATTTTTGAAAAACAAGGGGTTAGGAGCATAAGATTAGACATGGAGCGCAATGCTCGGGCAAGAGGTTACGAGATGAAATGGAGCAATTCAGCATGGAGATTACTGCAAGCTATATCTAGAGTGAGGGATAGAAAAGAAAGGGTGACTGGAAGAGGGCCCGCTTTTGACAGAACGAAAAAATCTTCATTTGAAAAGTTAAACACAGAAATTAGGAGGAAAAAGAGGCTCTAAATCCTCTTTCTGTATCTTCTTTCTATTGCAAGAAGAATGGCAGCTCCTACAACAACCAAAATAAAAACATAAACAAAGCTCTTGTTTCTTATTGAATCAGAAAAGGTTTCTTCTCCAATGCTTTCAGATTCTGGGCGAAGCCCTCCTGTTACAGAAGTTTTGCTTTCAGCAACGTTTTTATCAAGAATTCCAATGACATTTCCAGTTAAGGCAACATCAGCTCTGGAATAAGTTGTTTCTCCGTCTGTTATTTTGACAAGATAATTTCCATTTGGAGCTATTAACCTAAAGCTCATTTCCTCCCCAACATCTAAATCAACTTTTTTTGTTCCGAGAGAATCCCCTATAATAATATCGATGTTTTTGGTGTATCTTGAGTTTCCTATATTTCTTACAGTAAGAACATCTCCCTGAATGTTAAATTCAATTTTTTCACTTGCTTCTATGCTGAAAAATTCCTTTAAAGTGGCATCTCTGTAAACTGCAGAAATTGACCAGTATCCTGCCCTTGGGTTTTCTAAAACGATACTTGTCATTTCCCCTGAATTAACTGTTTTTTCAATTGAATTTGTTTTTTCTGCATCTTCTATTCTTACATTAATCTCTCCTGGAATAATGTTGTTCTGGGAATCAAAAATATTAATAGTGAAGGCGATAGTCTCGCCAGAAGAAAAACTTTCTTTAATATCAATTCCAAGCTTGTTGTCCTGCGCAAGAACAAGACTAGATAACAGCATTAAAACTCCCAGTATCCCTAAAATTACAAGGCTCTTTTTTCTCATAGCACTTTTAATTCTAAGAGATATTTAAAGATATCGTTTAGAAGTCGACATCGCAATTTTATGCTGGCGCATTGAAGTCTTATGAATATTAATAGATTTTACTTTTATTAAGATGAATTTCTTAATATCTTATTCTAATTTATCTGAGATATAGTTTCATAGGGGCTAGAAATCTGTACTGTGACATACAACAAATAATTATTTAAATAGAATATTTGTTATATTATTATGAATAAAAGAGGAATACTGATAGTTGGTATTTTGTTAATAGTATTGTTGCCGGGGGCTCTTGCTGTAGAAAAGGGGAGCTACTGGAACAGGTACGATGGAGAGTGGGGGGTATATAATTTAGAAGTTTACTCTGGAATTATAAATTATGATTCTGAGGCAGGATACGAGCCTATTGAGTACGGAAGATGCGGAAGCAATTGTTTTAGAGACTGGAACGGCCTTATTTATAGAGTAAGCAGTGATCCAGAAAAAGCTTATGTAAAGGTGTATGACCCTGATGATAATTATCTTTCAAGTTTCGGTTTTGGAATTACTGGGAATGTTGGAGGGACAGACTATAAGTACAGCACTTTAAACTTTACTTGGATTTGGTCTGAAGTTAATTTTACAACAGGAGAATATGTGTTTAGAGCATGGAACAATCGAACCAACTTTAATTGGACGCAAGAGTATCATTTTTATCCAAATCAATCAATGAAAATTAAAAATAAAATAACCAATAATCTTGGAGTGAATATACAGAATACTAAATTTTGGTATATTCAGACAGTTAATGAGAGCGATGGAATCTGGTTTAATGGAACCAGGTATTCAGCAGATACTTATAAATCAGGAGAGTTTGATGCCCTCTTGCCAAAAGTTAAATTCGAGGACAAGTATATTTTTGAATACGATGATTTATTAAATAATAGTTTTAATATAACTGACTTTTACCTTGGAAATGGAAGTGTTATTGGAGTTAACAATATAAGAATTATGGCTATCGGAATAACAAAAGGAAGCAGTGTTTTTCCAGATGGTTATAGTGTGACAGTAGATCCGACAGTAAAAATAGGGGTTAGTGAGGGTGGAGGAGACGCTTACGTTGCATCTGGCTTTCCAAATACAAATTTTGGAAACGGTATCACTTTAGAAGTTAAAGAAGGAAGTCCTACAAGGAGGTCTTATCTTTTATTTAATATATCTGCTATTCCAGATAATCAGGTTATAGATAACGCTACTTTATGTTTGTATATTTATGATGATGTTATTGCTGGAGCAGAGACTATTTTTGCAAATGAAGTTTACAATACTGAATGGTGTGAAGGAGATGGAGGAAGTGATGGAAGCCCTAGCTGTGAAATAACTTGGAGCAACCAGCCTTGCGGAGAAAGTTTTGATAATTCTTCTGCTTGCAACCTTACATCAGAATCTAATATAACCAATGATGGCAACCAAGATAATACATGGCAGTGCTGGAACGTGGAAGATATGGTTTCAAGGGCATATTCAAGCAGCGAAGAAATAGCAATGGTATTAACAACAAACGATGCTGGAAGCGCTGATAAATTCAGGTCAAAAGAATATTCCAACAGCAGTTTATGGCCTTATCTGAACATAACTTACTCTTTATCAGATATTTTTTATCCTGAGTTTTCAAACTATCAAGAAAGTCCTGCAAATGGCTCATATTATTCTCCTGGACAATTTTATCAATTTAATGTAACTTTAAACGAGAGCAATTTATACCAAATAGGAATAGAATTTAATGGAGTTAATTATTCTGTTTCAAACGTCTCTGATGTTTATATTTTTAACAGGACAAATCTCGCAGCAGGAACTTACTATTATTATTGGTGGGCAAGAGATATTGTTGGAAATTATAATACAAGCGAAATAGGATATTACACTGTAAGTAAGGCAAGCCCTTCAGTAAGCTTGCTGTTAAATTCAGTTGCAGATAATTTAACTCTAACTTATCTGCAAAATTTAAATGCTTCTGCTTCAACAGACGGAGGAACTCTTCATTTATATAGAAATGATGTGAGTGTTGATTTGGAGAACTCACTCAATAAGGTTCTAGGAGCTGGTTATTATATTTATAAAGCAAATGTTACAGGAAATCAGAATTATACTGATTCATCTGGGATTATTTTGTATGCAAATATTACAAAAGCAAATCCTGCAGGAAACATGCTGATTGTTTTAACACCCTCATCAACAGTAGATTATGGAAACCAGACAAGTGCTACTGCTTCTGAAACAAACACAGGAGATTCCGATTTGACCTATAATCTGTTTAGGGACGGAGAGGGAGTAGCAAATCCAAATATTGTAACACTGAATGCAGGCATCTATAATTATACTTACAGTACCTTCGGAGGAGAGAATTATAGTTCAGGAAGTGTAAATGTTACTCTAACTGTCAATAAGCTTGGCAATGCAGTCTCACTTTTAATAAATGGAATAGCAGGAAATATAACAATAAACTCTTCTGAAACAATAAATGCGTCTGCTTATTCTGAAGGAGGGACAATCAGCTTATTCAGGAACAATAGCGATATAAGCTCACAAAATTCAGTTAATATTATTTTAGGAGCAGGCTATTACGAGTATTTTGCAAATTCTTCTGGGACTGTTAATTACAAGGAAAATACAAGTGGAATTACTTTTTATGTTAATGTAACTCCTGTTCCAGATAACGAGCCCCCTATCTTATCTTTAATTTATCCGCTTAATAATAGTTATATTCAAGAGCACGGAGTTTATTTTAATTATAGTGTAACTGATCAATATCTTGATTCATGTGGATTATGGCTCATGCAGAACGGAAGCTGGGAGTTGAACCAGACAAGTACTCCTAGTAATGGAGATAATTATTTTGCCCTGAGTTTAGGAGATGGGAATCATTCGTGGGGGATTATTTGCAACGATTCTTCTAACAGGCAGACAAACATAAATTATACCTTTGCAATTGATTCTGTTAATCCTGATTTAACGCTTTCTGAGCCAACTGGAAAGAAAACCTCAAAAACAGGCATTCCTTTAACATTCACGGCTTCAGATATAAATTTGCAGTCTTGCTGGTATAATATCAGTTATGATAATGGGGGCTCTTGGGTTGTTTCTCCTGGAAAAGAGTATGTTATTATTTCAAATTGTACCTCTACTTCATTTAGCGTGAGCAATGATTATAGTTATCTTATTTATCTGACAGTCAATGACTCTGCAGGAAACATGAACTTTTCAAGTTTAAGTTTTACAGTGAGTACGTCTACAACTCCCCCAAGCAATGGCGGAGGGGGAGGTGGAGGTGGCATTCCTCTGGTATACAAACTAGAAACTAACAATATTTCAAATATTGTTGGCAATTCCGGGGATAGCAAGAGGATGGTTCTAGGAGTCAAAAATTCAGGAACTTTGTTTTTAAATGAGTGCAAGTTAAAAAGTACAGGAGACAATTCAGCGTGGATTTCTTCATCGGGAATCAAGGGATTGGGCGCAGGAGAGGAATATGAGTTTGTTTTTGAATTGAAAATTCCTGATGGTTTAGAGGCAGGTTCTTATGAACTCATCCCTACTGTAATTTGCAGAGAAGTTAACAAATCTGTTTCGTTTAATGTTGAGATCTTGGAAAGAAGGCTTAAAGTAGAGCTAGTTACATTGGAAAAGAGGAAAGATAATCAGGTTTTGGTTGTTTATACTCTTGAAGAGCTTTCAGATGTTTCTCAGCAAGTAGAAGTGGCTATTTCACTAGTTAATGAGAAAGGAGAAACAGAAGCCGAGTTTAAGGACTCCAAGACTGTAAATGCAGGCTCTAAACAGCAGTTTGAGGCTGTTTTAGTATCTGAAGGATTTTTGGGGGGGAACTATAACCTCTTTATTAATGCAAAATCCCCTACTTCATCAGCATTTCTTCAGGAAGAAATTGTATTAGGAAGCCCAAACATACAAGGGCTTTCTATTTTAGATGAATCCAGGAAAAATATAGTCATAATTGTTATTTTAGTAAGCGTGTTTGCAGTTTTTGCAGGATTTATTTTAATGAGGATTCTTAAATTCAGAGGATTTAAAAAAAGGACTAAAATAAAGAGTGTTACTTTTTAGAACTTTGCCGAAACCATATAATCCCAATAAGAAAACAACAAATAATAATTTAAATTCCCCTTAGAATACGATTTTATAGGGTTAAGATAAAATATAGTTTGTTACTATGCAGAGCATTTCACCAGAGCTTTTTTTAGAAACCTTTTTAAAACAAGGCTTCATATAATATTATGAAAAAGTGGTTAATTTGTTTAGTTTTAGGACTTTTGTTTGTAAGTGTGGCAGTGACTGTTATAGCTATACCAAATCCTTCTGCAACTTATTGCGAGAACCATGGATATACTTACAATAACACAGACTGTATTTTTGATGACAATAACTACTGCGAAGCATGGGCTTTTTATAATGGAGGGTGCGGAGAAGAGTACGTTAAAGATTTAGGCTGTGCAGAAGCAGGTGAAAGGATGTCTGCAGGAATAGATTGCTGTGAAGGGCTTTCTCCAATAGATAACAGTGAGCCAACAGATTCAGGAATTTGTTCAGCTATGGCAGGAGGTTATTCTATGTGCTCTGATTGCGGCAATGGGTTATGTGAAGAGTGGGAAAATTCATGTAATTGTGGAGAAGATTGTGGTATTGGAAATCATACACAAGGAAACACAACAGCCACTCAAGGAAATACAACAAATACAGTAGGAAATCAGATTCAATCGCAGGCTACAGTTCAGACCATGGAGAAAACAAGAATCCAGAACAGGACTAACCTGACTTTCACTCCATGGCAGAAAAGGAATGAATCTGAATGCATGGAAGGATGCAGCTGCCAGGGAGCAGTTGTTTCATGCATAACAGAAAATGGGAAAATGATGACAATACAGGCAGGAAGGTCTGGAAATGTCATTGTAATCACAGTAGAGAGAGTGAATGTTTCTACAGAGCTTGAAGTAGAACTGGAAAACGAATCAGGAAACAACATTGCCGGACTAAGAGCTAGATTGAGCAATGGAGAAACAAGAGAAGTGAAAATCCTGCCTGATGAAGCAGCAGAGAGAGCCAGAGAAAGGCTGAGAATCAGGGAATGCAGTTCAGATAATAACTGCAGTCTTGAGCTTAATGAAGAAGCTCAACAATTAAGGTATGAAATGCAGGTAGAAAGGCATTCGAGGATACTTGGGATTTTCCAGAAAAAAATGCAGATAAGAGCAGAAGTTAATGCAGAAAACGGAGAAACAAGCATAAAAAAACCTTGGTGGGCGTTTATTGCTGTAGAGCCTGAAGAGTGATGAGAAAGGTTTTTATATTAAGAAGTCCTAGCATATGCATAATAAGAAGAAGAGGTAAAAATGTATTGGATAATAATAGCTATATTGATAGGACTTATTTATCTTGCCATTACTTTGAATCATCTTAGGCATAGGATTTTTCTGATTTTTTTAGTCGTGCTCGTTCTTTTTATTTATATAACTGCTACAAAAGCCTTGTCTAGTCAGAATCTTAACTGGAAATCTGCTGAAGGAATCCAGAAAGGAAGCAAAATCTACTTTTCCTGGCTTTCTAGCGCATTTGGCAATGTTAAGACAATAACAGCTAATGCAGCTAAGATGGACTGGGGCTCTAACAGCAGTGAGAACAGCGAGGAAAGCGAGAATGTAGGGCTAGTGCAAAAATGAGGCTGACAATGATTGTTGTTATTTTCCTGCTTATAGGGGCTTTTTTTATAATAAGCCAGAATAATCTTTCTATGTTGGAAAAGGAAAACACGCTTAAGTTTCTCTCGTTCTATAAATCCTGGTTGATTACAACAATAGGAAATGCAGGAAGTTTAACAGGGCATATTATTAAGCTTGAATGGCTGCCTAATTAGATTTAAGGTGCTTATTATAAATCATTGTAAACCCTTCTTCTTTGAGTTCTTCAAGCAGCTCTTTAATGTCAATTTCTTTTTTCCCTTTGCTTTTCAGCCATATTAATTCAGCAACTGCCCAGATTAACAGAGATGCGACAATGAAAATCAAGCCATATAAGTTGCTTCTGGTGCTTCCAACTGTGCCTCCTGTGATTCCTGCCAAAAATAAAAGTGAGATAGTGAAGCCGATTATTGAAATAAATGCAAGAGAAAAAACTATCTTTCTTGTCCTTTTTTCTTTTTTTTCAAGAAGCTTTTCTCTTTCCAGAATTCTCTCTTTTAATTCCCTCTTTTTGTTAACCATAACTTAATAAATTATTTACATTATAAATACTTATTCATAGCAGTCAGGCCAGCTTCCTTTGGTGAATTTTTCCTCTAAAATCGCGCATACTTTCCCGCATTTTTCGCACCTTAATTCTAGCCTTCCACCTTCTACTAAAATTGATTCGTAAGGCTCTTTACAGCATTTACTTATAAAAGTGTCCCTTAGTTTGCTTATTCGTGCTTTCATTTTTTATTTTTACTGCTTCTTTCTTTATTGCTTTTGTCTAGAAATCTGCTCAGACAAAATAGTGTTAAGATTAAGATTTAAAAACGTTGTGTATTTATGGTAAATGTATTTATTGGCAAGATAGACTTGCCTCTATGGCTCAGTGGTAGAGCGCGAGCATGGTAAGCTCGAGATCCCGAGTTCGATTCTCGGTAGAGGCTTAACTTTAAAAACAAACTTTTCCTTGAAGAGAAATGGCAGAAGAAGAATCATCTTTGGAGAATCTGAAAAGAGATTATGAAAAGCTCAGGAAGAAGTACGCCCTTCCGGGGTTTAAGCAGCTTAATGAAGAGTTTGAGATAGAGAAAATTGCAGAACACGAAACAGATTTTGTTTTAAGGGAAATAAGGAAACACATGATGGACAAGCTAATAGCTTACTTAAGATTTATTGAAATGCTCCTTAACCCTTCAAATGCTCCGATTTTCTTTTTTGCTTTAGTTAAGGGTATGACTGCAGGCGATAAGAAGCTGCTGGACAATCTTTATGAAAGATTAGGAGAATTTGAGATTGATGTTATAGCTTTAGACTGCAGATATGATGAAAAGGAAGAGGCAGATTTTATCAATAAGGTTGTTTTAAAATGGAAAGGTATAGCAGACGACATGCTTACTTTGTCAGAAACCTTAAAGAGAAACTGGAAGCAGAAGTCAGGAAAGAACGAAAGAGGATATTTTGGGTAAACTTGTTAAATCTCCTTAATCTCCATTTCTAATGCCACTGCAGGCATTTTCAGATTAAAGCTTTTTAACAATAAAGGAGAGACTTCTCCTATTTCTCCTATTTCCTTGCTGTTGACAAGAATCTTGCCCGCTCTTCCTTCAATGAAGTTAGAGTCTTTTGCTTCTTCTATCTTATATTCTTTGTCGAGCATTCTCATTAAGTAATCTAGAATCTGTTTCATTTCTGTAAAGTCAGTGTCTCCTGACAAAAGAACAGCCAGTTTTTCTTTTTCAATAATGGAATTGTTTTCTTTTTCAAAAACTGTTCCGAGCTCAAATATCTTCTGGGGGAACTTCGCATCAGTATTTTCCCCTAACACAGTCATGCCGTTAACAAACAAATTTGGCCTTAGTAAATTATATTCTGTTTTTGATTCAATAACCTCTATCCCTTCTTTTATTCCTATTTTTTTTAAGTCATCTTTTTTAACTAAATGATAGGTTGAGATTTCCAGCAAGCCCAGTCCATTAAGTATTTCTGCTATCTTCTTTTTTTTAACTTCTTCAGGTTTTTCAAAGCCTATGGTAAAAACTTCAGGCAGTTCAGGCTCGAATTTGTCATAGCCATAAGCAATTGCAATGTCTTCGTAAATGTCTACCGGATGAAGGATGTCAATTCTGTAAGCAGGGCTTTCAACCATTCCTTTGTTGTAGGAATGCCCCATTTTAGAGAGCAGTTTTTTAACTTCAGATTCTTTTAAACTTATTCCGAGTAGTTTCTCACACTCGCCTATGCTTATTTTTGTTTTTTCAGGCGTTAAGTCAGGGGTTGTTATTTTTTTGTCATAATGAAGATTCATTCCGTAAATTTCTCCATTCATATCTGCCAGCATTGTGACTAGAATATTAAGCGTTTTTTTTAATGCAGGGAACTCGGAACCAGAGCACTCAATAAATATATCTTTTGTTTCTTCTGTTATTTTTCCAGTCAAATGGGAGTTAATTATTGGCGGCATGCTTAAAACTTCCCCCTTCGCGTCTCTGAAAACAGGATATTTTTTTGCATCTTTCAGAAGATAGGCATAATCTCTTCCTTTTGGATGTCTGGAGAGAATCTGTCTTCCTGTGAGCTCTTTGTCCATTTCTAATGGGATGAATACAATTTTTTCCGGGCTTTCTGCGCTGTAAGTTATTGGAAGCTGTATTTTTTCTAATGGATAGATTCCTATGGCAATTTTTTTTCTGTTTCTTCCGTAAGTTAAATGAAGTTTTTCTTGAATATCAATAATTTCCTTAATTTTCTCGTTATCAAACTTCAGGTTTTTGACAATTGCGCATGCTGTGAATGGACGGACAGACCTGACAGAAGGGTCTATTTTAACGTCATAGTCTTTCATAGGCTTGTTAACCTTATACTGCCTTGGCTTCTTTCCCAGGAAAGAACTTAGTGCACGGAAAATTCCCTGAGCAGAAAGCAAATCAGGCCTGTTAGGAGCTATTTCAACTTCTATTTCTTCTCCTGTTATAGTTTCAATACCTATGCCTAACATATTAAGCTTGTAATCAATCTCTTTGTCACTTAGATTTCCAATAATATTTTTCAAGCCTTCTTTGTTTAGTTTTACATTAGCCATTTTTTAATTTGATTTCATCCTTTCAAAAGATTCTCTTGTGCCTTTAGTATCATAAATTATCCTTACTTGTTTTATTTTTCCCTCTTTATTAAATTCAAACAAATCAACTCCCTCGAAAGACGATTTTGCCCCGCTTTTTATAACCCATTCGTATATAAAATTTCCAGCTCCGCTTAATGCATTTTCATTTACAAATATCTGGACAACCCTTATTTTAGATTTTAAGCTGTCTTCTATTAATTCTTTGTAAAAACTTTTCGCATCTCTTTTTCCATATAAGGGAGAGAGGACAATTGCCTGATTGTCAAATAGTTTCATTAAACTATTATAATTGCCGTTTTCCAGATTTTTGAAGTAATTTATTATTGTTTTTTTAATTTCCATTTTTATTCCAAGTCGATTAGCCAGTGGCCATATTTTTTAAAGTCTTCAAATGAGTTGAAATCTGTCAGATTTAGTTTGGTTAAGTGTTTAACTTTCTTTTTTATTTTTCTGCCAGTGTATCTTTTTGTTTCTGGGCTATACTCTTCAAAAATAAGTGTATCTCCTTCCTTTATGTCAAAATCTGCCAGCCTTACATCTGAATTCTTTTTCCCTTCTAAAACTTTATTGAAAAGTTCAGGCCATGTTTTCTTTTTTATTTCCATTTTTATTGTCAACACCTCCTGCTAGTTTATTTGCGTGCTTGACTTTTTTCATAATCTCAGGAGGCATTCTTTTTTCATATTGTTCCAGGGTATTTTGCAGTGCTTTTTCAGAGTCAACTTTTGTCTGATTTGCTATTTTTAACAGTAAAAATAAAGTGTCTCCTATGTAATCTGAAACTTCTTCTATTTTTTTATTAAATACTTGTTTTTGCTTTTCTTCGTCAACCCATTTTATTAAGTTCCATAATTCTCCTCCTTCTTCTGTTATATTCAGCAGTAAGTCTTTGATATCCCAACAATTTTCCCAGCCTCTTGCCTTGTCAAATTCTTTTATTTTTTCCTGCGCTTTTTTTATTTCCATTTTATTTATCAAGAAATTTCATTTCTCTTAATTTAGTCAAGTCATTTTTGTACAAATCCCTTATATCCTTTATTCCGAAGATTTTCATTATCATCCTGTCAAATCCAGGTCCCCACGCTAATACAGGAACCGCTTTTCCTAAAAGTGGCTTGGTTACTTCAGGGCGGAATATTCCTGCTGCAAATACTTCCATCCATTCCCCTCTCTCTTCGTTCCATACATCCCCTTCTAGGCTTGGTTCTGTGTACGGGAAATAATGAGGGCGGAATCTTACTTTTTCAAATCCCATTTTCTTTGCGAATTCCTTTAAAAAGCCAAGCAAGTGCCTGAGATTTGCATTTTCATCTATAACAATCCCTTCAGTCTGGTTAAATTCAAAACAGTGGCTCCAGTCTAATGTTTCGTTTCTGAAGCATTTTCCAACTGCAAAATATTTTCCTATTTTTCCAGCTTTTAATTTTGAAAGCGTTTGGACAGACAAGCAGGTGGTATGTGTTCTTAGAAGCGACTGTGTTGCAGGCTCTTCTTTCCATTTGTAATCCCAACCCCTGCTCCCTTCTACTCCAAACTCGTGCGCTTTTTTTACTTCATTTACTATCTTTTTGTCTGGCAAAGGAGATTTTTTATTAATAAAGAAAGTGTCATGAAGCTCTCTTGCAGGGTGGTCTTGGGGAGTAAATAACGCATCAAAATTCCAAAACCCGCTAACAATCAGGTTTCCGTGCATCTCCTGGAAGCCGAGTTCTGTCCAGATTTTTCTTGCGTAATCTGTAGCTTGGGAGACAAAATGCCTTTTTCCTCCTGAGATTTTAGGGACATAGCCCTTAATATCATATCTTCTGAACTTTTTTCCTCTCCATCCCGAATTTTTTATTATTTCCGGAGTGAGCTTTTCAAGCATCTTGCTTTCATCAATCATTCCTGAATTTTTTATTATATTTTTCCCCAGTTCAGTGACTTTAACCTTAATGTTCTTTTTTCCCTCTATCATAATAATTTTTTTTCTTTTTGACAGAGTATCATATGCAAACTTTTGTTCTGGCTTCAAGCCCTCCAGTTTTAATGGAAGGGACTCAAGAAACTGCTCTTCTAGACTTTTCTTGATTATTTCTTCTGGGCTAGCTTCAATTATAATATTTTCCTTAACAAGCCTGATAATAGCTTTCTTTTTTAATGCCCCTAAAGCTGCTTTAAACTCATTATCATTTAAAGAAGACTGCTTTTTTGCTTCTTCTAAGCTTATTGTTTTGCTGTCTGCAACAACCTTAAGAAGCCTTCTTTCAGGAAGGCCTTTTTTCCTGTAAAGTACACCATTAATATCAAGCTCTATCGTTTTCTCAGTTTCTTCGCTTAATTCAATTAACTTTTTATTTTGCAGGAAGTTTAAGGCTCTTAAAGCAGAAGTGGAATCCAGGCCAGACTTTTCAAAAATCGCTGGAAAAGGCTCTTCCAGGTAAGGAAGCACTTTTCTTTCTATTGGCGATAAAGATTCAAGAATCTCTTTTGTATCCATAGCAATTCCAGTATAATATATTTTATAAAGCTTTTTAACATCTATTTTTTATGAGAGAGATGGTTATTGCAGAAGGCTCTTTAGAAAAGACCCTGGAGAAATATCTATTTTCAATAGAGGATGTCATCCAAGGTCCGATGACATGCAACATATTCGGAGGAAACCTATGAGAGAAATGGTTGTTGCAGGGCAGTTTTATCCGGACAGTAAAGAGCGTCTTGAAAAGGAAATTAAGAAATATCTGAAAAGAGAGCCAGACGCAACCATAAAGGCAGCAGTAGTTCCGCATGCAGGCTACCTTTTTTCCGGAAGATGTGCCGGGAAAGTTTTTTCCAAGATTCCGAGGGCAGGGACATACGTAATTATAGGCGTTAATCATAGAGGAATTGGAGAAGATGTTGCTGTCTCTTTAGAGCCATTTCATACTCCTTTAGGAATAGTTGGAAATGATGTTGAATTAGGAGAAGAGATTTTAAGAGCATTACAGATTTATGAAAGCGAGGATGCACATCAAATGGAGCATTCAATAGAAGTTCAGCTTCCTTTCCTGCAGTCAATTTATGAAAATCCGACTATAGCTCCTATTTTGTTAAAAAATTATGATTTAGAGAAGTGCAAGAAAGTTTCCGGGGCAATTGTGAATTCTGCAAATAAGTTAAGAAGGAGAATAGTTGTAATTGCCAGCTCGGATTTTACACATACAGGACACGCTTATGATTTTTCAGGCAGTTTGGATATAGACAAGGAAGCTATAGACAAAATACTCGCTTTAGATAGTGAAGGCTTTTTGGAAACAGCAGCTAAAACAACCATCTGCGGGGCAGGGGCAATTGCAACAGCTATAGAAGCAGGCAAGTTAATGAATATAAGCAAGGGAGAATTGTTAGAGTACTATGATTCTTCTTCTATATTAAACAACGAGAATAAGGTGGGGTATGCGGGAATTGTATTTAGATAAACATTTAAAAAATAATAAAAATAAGTTTAAACAATGGCTCTTACATCTAAATTAGGAATTGTTTCACATATAAAAGTAATTAATGGATACATTGACCATAAAAGCGTGGAAGCTGCAAATCGCAAACTTTTTGAATATGTTAGAAGTTCAGGAAGATTTCCAATTTCTCCTGGAACTAAAATTCTGGATATTGGATGTGCATCTGATGGCTCTGACTTTATAGAGGGCTATATTAGAAATTTCCCAGGGGTAGAGGCTTATTATCTGAGCATTAATCCTGATGTTATTAAAAGGTTAAAATTCCCTAACAAAGTAGTTGCTGATGCAGCAGCTATGCCTTTTGATGATGAAATATTCGATTTAGCTTATGCAGGAGGAATTTTTCCTTATGGAGTATCAAAAAACATCCCGGATTTTGCAGTTTTTTATTATGGAGAAGAAGCTGGAAAAGACCACCCCTATAAAATTGCAAAAGAAGCCTATAGAGTATTGAAGAAAAACGGACTGTTTGTTTTTGATTATGCAGGTGAAGAAACGTTTGTTAACCTAACTGAAATTGGATTTATTGAATTAGAGCTTGTTCAAACTCAGCATATCTTAAAATTGTATCAGTACCTTATTTCAGCAAGGAAATGAATAAATAATTATTCAACAGCTTTCTTCGCTTGTTCTGTTGATGCGCCTAATATGAGCAGGAAAGAAAAAGCATCTTTTTTGTCATACTTTCCTGTAATGACTATTTCGCATTTGGCTTTTCTGCATAACATTATATTTTGTGAAATTCTGGCTAGAATTCTTGCTTTCTCCTTGTCTTTGAGGTTTTTTATTTTTTCTACGTCAATTCCAATTTTAATGTCATTCTTAGCCGCTAGTTTGCAAAGTACTTCATTTAAGCCAGAATCCCTTTGTTTTAGCTTGTCTTTTCTGTCGTGAATTTCAGGACTCATAAGAATATCAACGTCTTTCATTTCAACTATTTCCCTGTTAAATTCAGGGCTTCCTGCCAGGACTATTATTTGCTTTTTTTCTTTCTTTAATTTCTGAATCTGCTTTCTTGCTTCGTTTAAATCTTTTGTATCTATCATACAGAATAAAAAATAGAAAGATATTTAAAACTAATTATTTTGAAAAAGGAGGATGGTTGCTTATAAAACAAGATTGAAGATGCGAATAGAATGTGGAATCCCTGTTTTAGATATAACTATGGCTGGAGGTAGACATTACCCAGCAACTTTTACAAAATTAAGCGTTCCCGTGTTTGTTGAGCCTGTTAATTCTTATAGAGAGTCTGACCCCGAGTTTTTTTTGGATTTTGAGGCGGCATTACTGCCCGATAAAAGCAGTTTTGCAGAGTCTTATGATAAAAGGCCAAGACAAAGGCAATTATTAGCAGATTTTGAAACTATAGCTCATGATATTATCCAGGACAATGTTTCAGGCATTCCAACTATGTTTAAAGCGACAAAATTTCTTGGTTTTGAGTCTGATTCTGGATTTGAAGTTGGTTGTGTGGATGAACGTTCAAGAAATTATGGAAGTCCAAAAAGAGAGTCTTCAGGAAGAGGTCCGGAAATCAGAAAAGGATTAAAAGAGGATTAACTTATAATTGTCCCTACAAAATGCTTGTTGTTTAGCAAATTATCAAGATTATCCATGTCCCGCCCTATAATGTAGGTTGTTATTTTATGTTTTTTTATTATTTTTGCTGCTTTTTGGTCAAGGACAAAGTGCTGCCCGGGCTTATAAGACTGTTTATTGGCTATTTTTAGGAATTCTTTGTGAGATATTTCATTTATTAATCTTGCATTTTTGAACCTTTTGGGGTCTTTGTCGTACAGTCCTGTCACATTTGTTAGGTTTATGAACTCAGTGTTGAAATAAGAGGCGAGCTTTGCTGAAGTAGAGTCAGAAGTTTCTTTTCTTCCATATCTTAATGCCCCGCAAAAGACAAAATCATTAAATCTTAAAAGATTCTCAACATCTTTCATAGAATGAGGAATTCCTTGATTTGCATCTTTGCCAAAGAGATAAGACAAGAAGCGCGCATTTAGTCTTGTTATTGAAACTCCCAAAAGCCCCTGAAAATAGTGTTTCTTTTTTTCTTTTAGTTTTTCTTTTTTTAGTCCATCTATATAGACTCTGGAAGGGTTTCCTCCACCCGTGACAACAATAAACTTATAATTTTTCTTATTTTTAATTAAAACTTTTCTAAAGCCAGTAAGGAAGTCATAGTCTATTTTATCAGGAACTATTAAACTGCCCCCTAAGCTTATAACCACCGCTTTTTTCATATATACAAAAAGGATTATGTTTATATAAACTTTTCCTGATGCCGAATCCTTAATTCAACATATGTTTAGGACATTATTGAAATGATACTAAAAAATTCATCTTTTAGAATAGTTGAAAATAGTATGGTGCGAGAGCCTTTCAATGTAATCAGCCTGTTTATTAGGATAAAAATCATTAAATATATGCGTAAAATATATAAAGAGGATATATAAACAAAGTATATAAACAATGTTATCTTTTTTTTATTATGGCTGAGAATTACGACCCTCTAGAAGAGTCTTATGCTAGAAGTTTCTATGCGTTATTAGGAAAATCGGTGGTAGTTTCTAAATTGCTTGGAGGGGTACCTCCCCATTTAATAACAGGAAACAAAGTGTTTTTTGATTATCAGAAAGTTGAAAGTACTCTTTCGTTTCATAAGTTTGACGGAAGATGCATAAAGTTGGAGCTTCGAATGGAGAGTATGAATGGTGGGGATGAAGAAGGTAAGGAAGATAAGAAACCCGAGCCCTTTAGGCACTACCCTTGTTTGGATAAAGAAGGATTAGCAGGCAAAATAAGCGAGGGACTTTTCAAAGAGATTATTAGTAATTTTTATATTCCAAATCTTAGGTATTTTCATGATTTGCATAAGCCTAAACAGTAAAAAGCCTGCTGTCTTTGACATTAAATATTTTTAATCTTGCCCCGCAATCCAGCCATCCATGGGCATAATTTAATGCTCCGTAGGCATTAACAAAATGTCCTTTTTCTTCAAAATGAAGCGAGTCAGACAAGTAACATTCTACCATTTTAATAATTTCTTTAGCTTCTTTCTCCTTGTCTTTAGCAATGTTTTTTTTGGCTAAAGCAAGGGCTTCTTCTGTAATTTTTCTATATTTGTCTATTCTTGTCCTGCAGACAAGATTGATTTTTTTGTCCATAAAAAAATCAATAAAGTTAATTATTTAAACTTTCCCTGATTTCTTTCTTCATGGAATTTACAGTATCTTCAAGCAAGAGAGAAGAAATAATTGATATTACTAAAGAAGTTGAAGAAGCTGTAAAAAAATTGTGCCTGGAAGATAAAAAGAGAATCTGCAATAAAGATATAAGGGCATGTTTAGTTTATGTGCCTCATGCAACTTGTTCTATTATTGTAAATGAGAATTATGATGAAGCTGTATGCAGAGATATACTGAGTTACTTGAAAAAACAAGTTCCTTCAGGAGTCTGGGAGCATGATAAAATAGACAGCAATGCAGATTCTCATATTAAAGCAAGTATTCTAGGTCCTTCTCAGGTCATTCCTGTTGAAAAAGGAGAGTTGCAGCTAGGGCAATGGCAGGGGATAGGGCTGGCAGAGTTTGATGGCCCAAGAGAAAGGAAAATTATTGTTAAGATAATCTAAGCAGAGTTATCTATTTTCAATTATCCATTTTATTAAATCTATATGCAAAAACCGGTTTTATGAAATAGAGTTTAAGAAAATAACCTTATTAATCAACTTTTTTTAGATATATAGTTTAGATGATAGAAATTATTTAAAAAGACAAATAATTACTTTTGTTGTAAAAGAGGATCAAGGGGGAGAAAACATGCATGCGTCCCCCCTCTCTTTTTTAATGTTCTAGCGTATTGTAAGGTTATAGCCTAAATTCTAACATCACTATTTGTTGTTTGCTTATTGGGATTATATGGTTTCAGCAAAGCTTTTTTAATAAGCTTTATATATCTTGTTATTCTTGTATTTACATGAATAAAAAAGGGGTTAGCGAGGTTATAGAAGTAGTACTTCTGATTACGTTAGTTATATCCTCTTCGCTCATCTTTGCTTATTTTTATAGTAATTTTATTTATGAACAGCAGGACAGAATTGAGGGGACTTTATTTGAGGAATTGGGGTTGGAAGGGGGGTGTAAGTCTAAATGGGTTGATTGCAGCGAGTGGAGCCAATGTGCAATTAATTATAATTTAAATTATCTGGTTGGAGGGGATATTGAACTTCAGGGAGTGGAGAAAAGGACATGCCGAGATGCAAACAATTGCGCGGAAGATAAAATTGAAGAACAAAAATGTTCTGCCAGGGAGCTAATAGCTGTGGAAGTCGTTGAAACAGATGGCAAAGAATATATTGAGATTAGGGATAAGGATGGGAATCTTGTTTCTGAGATAGATAAAGATGAAGAATCTGGTACGTTGTACATTAATTTATACACATGATTGATAAGAATAACCATACATAACTTTAAGGTAAACCTTGCAACTTTACATCCTGCTAAGTAAAGTAAGAGAGTGCTCTCGCACTTTAATAAATTTTATTAATTTAAAAATGAAAAATGTAATATATTTTCTATATTGTTGAAAACAGCTTGGAGAATTTAAATTAGAAATTGACTTAACAATAACAAAAAGTATATAAAGCAAAAATTATAAATATATATCATTAAGATATAATCAATAAAGGAGGCGAGAATGTTGTTAAACAAGAGAAATAGAGAGTTGGCATCTGCATCCGGGGGTGCAGGGGCTGTTAAGCTTAATGAAGGATACCAAGAATCGGGGTACTCTTCTGGTGGAGACGTTTCTTCTGGTATGTCTGGGGGATTTTCTGCAGATTCAAAGGAAACTTATGAAGCAGCTAAGTCAGAACCCCTTCAGTTAAAAATGCCCAGTCTGAGCAGCGCAGATAGCATGGAAATTAACAATGTAAATGAAATTTCTGCAGACTCTAGGGCAATTGCCATGGAACTTAGAAAATTAGATGCAAAAATAAATTCCATAGCTGTTTGGGCTAAGTCATTTTATAGCCATTTTTCACAGGTTATTGAAAAGGTTAACGAAATAAGCGGAAAATTAGATGAAAACCAGAGAAAATCAGATAACATGTTCAAAGATGTTGAAGACCTCAAAAAAAGAGCAGAAGTTTTTATAGGTACTGAGGAGTTATTAAAATTAAATGATGAAATTAAGAGTAATTTGGATAAAATAGTAAATAGCTCCGGAATACTCGGAGACAGAAGAAAGGATATTCCTATAGATCTTTTGGAGAAGACAGCTATTTTGGCAAAGCAGAATAATGAAGCTATAGGAGCATTTACCTTTGAAGACTATGAGGAAAAAATAGACTCGATATTAAAGGTTGTTGAAGAATCAGCAGAGCAGATTTCTGAACTTAAAGAGAGAGTAGAATCTTGTGAAGAAAAATCCGAAGATTTTAAACCAATTTACAAAAAAGGCGAAAACAAGAGAAAAGACAAAAAAGAAAGCGAGAAAACTTATGAGGAGTTTTTGGAAAATATGGAGGAAGTTCCAGAACTCCCTAAATTAAATTCACAAAAAACAAAAAAAACCAAAAGGTTAAAAAAGGACAAATAAAATGGGCAAGAAAAAAGGATTAAGCAGGCAGTTTACAAGGGAGATCAGATTGGAGGAGGAACTAACTCCTTCTAAGTATGATATAGTGCCTCAGAAAATTCCCAGGATAGACTTGGACGACCCTACTGAAGAAATAAAGAGGCATAAGGAATTTTTAAATACCCGAGAGGAGAAAGTAGTAAAGTTTCCAAAGCCTTCACAGCCTGTTAAGTTAGTAGAGCCTGTTAAATTGGAAACCCCAAATAAAGACAAGATTAAATTAATTGCAGATAAACTAAACTTCCTCAAGAAAAATAAAGAGGAAAGAGAGGAAAAAGAAAAGACAAATTTAATTGAAAAGAAAGAGCCTAGCGTTAAAAAAGAAGCTGATGAAGGCAATTTTTCAAGCAAATTTAAGCCTGTTTCCTTAGCTCCTCCTAAGAAACCTGCTGAGAAAAAGATTAAAAAAACAGATAATGTTCCTGAAAAAGAGGATAAAGAAGCAAACAAAAGAGGTTTTTTGAAGAAAATTTTCTCCAAAACCAAAGAGCAAGAGACAAAAAATGTTTCTGAAGAAAAGCCTGAAACCAAAAAGCAAGAAATCCAGTCCAAGTTAGAAGGGGAAGGCAGCGAGGAGAAGGATTCTGAAGAGTTCGAACAGAGTTAATCAAGAATTGAATAAGGGCTTTTCTTGTAAATCAGGAATCTGGTTCCTATTGATTCTGCAATTACGGCACTAATGGTAAGATCACCAACAATTGCCCTGAAAACCCCTTCAAGTAATGGGATTCTTGCCTTTTCAGAGAAATTACTGATTATTTTGTTTATTTCTGATTTAGATAACTTTATCTTAGTTAGGTTTATTTTTCCCGATTTTTTAACAAGCACAAATTTGTCTGGTCCAGGGCATTCTATTATAGTTATTTCTTGGTCTGTTATTAAAGGATTTAATCTTCCGATGTCTATTTCTTGTCCGGAAGTGGGTTTTGGGGAGGGTAAATGAGGGATGTTTTCATTTGTTTTAATAGGGGCAGTAAACTTTTTTTTAAAAGGAATTAAGGATGGTCTTTTCACTTGAAGAGTTTCTTTTGGTTTTAACATTCTTTTTTCTAATGGATGCATTCTTCTATCACTAGTCGGAATCTGTGGCGCTTCTTTTTTAATTGACGTTTCGTAAACTGCTTCTTGTGTCTCTCCTATTGTGAATTCCGGAGCAGCTAGCCGGGATATTTCTATATTTTTTGGAGGGCTATTTTGCACATTAGCTTTTTCTTCTCTTATGAAAGAGCTTGCTTTTGGAGCGCTGTTTAATATAACTTCCTTAATAAACAGCCGTAGAAAGGTAGTTCTTTGGTTTATGTCTGTTTTTTCTAGCATTTTAATAAGAACGATAATCTGGATAGCCCGGCCTTCTAGTTTCTGTTCTTTCACTAGGACTTTTTGGGTTGTAAGTATTTTCTCTTAATCTTCCTTCGATTAGCGTAAGCCCTTTTGCAATTGTTTTATTCTGGTCAAGAAGGTTGTCTAACTTACTTAGGAATTCATTATCCATATCCATGTTGCCAGAAGCTTGTTTTTCAGCAAAACTTTTAGCTGAAATCTCAAAAAGTTGAAGAAGTTTAGTTATGTTTTCTGATAAGCTATCAAGTTTTATTGATAGGTTAGTCAGGACTTTCTGTAGGTTTACAAAGTTTTGCAGAAGCAAGTCCTCTAATTCGGTTTTTGTCAGCCTTTTATTTATATTAGATTCTTCCATCTTAATCGCCTTTTTTTGATTATTGGAATAAGAATTGTTAATTTATAAACATTACTATCAAAAATCTATTCGGCAGCCTTCTTTAATTTTTCTAGCTCTTCCATGTCTCTTTTTAGCTTTTCTTCCGCTTCCCTTATCTTTGTTTTTCTGTTTCTTATTTCATCAATCTCTCCCTGTAATTTTTTAATTTTAGATTCCAGCTCTTGCAGCTTCTTTTCATCCTCTGTTGTTGGAATTGCCTGCCCCTCTGCTTCCTTTTTCATCTCGCTGTATTTTTTTATCTTTATAGTAGTCGGCGCCATTTTTTTTCTAAATACAAAAAAAAGGATAAGCCCTATAATAATGAAGGCAAGAAAGATGGTCGAGAGTGTGTAAAAAATTATCCTTGCTACTGAAGTTGGAGATTCAAGGAGTTGGGCTTCTTCGGGTTCTTCATTGAATGTTGTTTCTCCGGTTGTTGTTTGTGAGATGTTTGTTGCTGGTTCAGTTTGTTCAGTTTGATTAGTGTCATTTATTTGGGTGCTGTTTTCTAGGGCAGTTTGATTAGTGTCATTTATTTGGGTTGGGGTATTATCTTCTTTTAAAACCTTTAAGCTAATTGGTCCTGTTGGGGAAATATCTTCGAATTTTTTGAATACCACTATTTTCCCATTTTTTCTTACAATAACAGATATATCCACTTTGCTGAGTGAGACTGAAAAATTAAAATTAGCCTTTCCATTTGAACCAGAGGTCTCAACTAAATAGTGGATAGGTTCTTCTAAATCCGGGTTTATTATATTAACACTAACTTCATAATTGGCATATGTAATAATCTCCAGGTCTACATCGCCAGCTGAAACTATCGTCATTAAAACTACTCCAAGTAGCAAAAAAGCTGCTACGAATAATATCTCCTTCCTCATTTTATATAAATAAAGAGAGAAATTGTTTATAAATATTTCTAAAGTGCGGAAAAACAGGAATATGGGGACAGAGGGAATTGCACCCCCGCTTAGCGGTAACTCCAAAATGCTGGAGCCGCTCGGACTACTATTATCCTATGCCCCCTACAAAATTATACAGTATGAGGATTTAAAAAGATATTTATAGTTGTCTTTTATAATATAAATCCTTAAAAACTAATATTTTTTATCTATAAAATGTCGCAAGAACTTGGAAGTTTCTGTTTAGGAGCTGATAATTTAATAAGCGGCCTTGCTTCTGCGATTTCTGGAAAAAAACCCAGATTTGTAGAAATCAGAAAAGATGGTGAGAGGTATGTTGTAAGTTCTGTCTCTGAAGAAGAATTGCCTGATAATCTCAAGATACTTAGAACCGATAAAATAACAAAAAATAATGTTGACGCCGCGTTATTTACATCTGCTCAATTAATCCATGAGGGGGTTGGGAAAAGATATTTTTTTAAGAGGGCGGGGCAAAATGCAAGATTAGATTATGAATATCTTAGAGAAGATTGATTACAATCTTTTCATTTTCTCTATTTCTTCGTTTGAAATTGAGCATCCTTTATACTTTATAGCGTAGAGCAAGGCATCGAGGAGCATTCCATTTCCAATCTCAACTAGCCTGTTTTTGTAGGCTATGTAAACAAGCTCTGCACTTCTTATAATCCTGAACTTACTAAACTCCTGGTAATTTTGTTTTTTGGCGACGAGCTTTGTGTGAAATTTTGTTTCCATAAGTCTTCTTAGATTTTCAGGGTTTTCGCATAACATGCGGAGCGTTCTTTCATCAACTGAAATAACGTTGCTTATTCCTTTTCTTGTGAGTATTTCTGAGAGTGCAAGGCAGGAAGCTTCTCCCCTGTCAATTAGATGCAGATAGCTGCCTCTTGCAATAAATGTCTTGTTAGCTACATTAAGAATTTCTTTTGTTCTTTTTTCTATTTCATTGTCTGTTACTCCAAGAGAAGAAGGCATTTTTATAGTTCCTTCTTTAATAAGCTGATGGACTCTTAAGGCACTTAACTCAAACTTCTTTACATTTAACGGCCTTTTTACAACTTCATACTTTACATCTTCTGTAATAAGAAATTCCCCCTTAAATAGCTTCTTTAGTCTTTCGAATAAGTCCAGAAGCCCGTTTATTGAAAAATTAATTATTGTCCCAGCGTCGAAGATTATTGCTTTTTTCATTTGAAAATCTCCTCTGCGGTTTTGATCCTTTCTTCTACTGGCATTGTGACTGTAAGGTCTACATCTGAGATTCCTGTTTGTCCTGCATATTCTGCAAGCTCCCAGAGAGTTATTCCCAAAAGCCCTGCTGTAATTTCCATTGAAATGCCATGCTCATATAATCTGGATGCTTTGTTAATCTCAGCTTTTCTGAAAACATCCTGAATGTATTTTTTGAATCTCCCGGAAAGTTTGTTTATTTCTTTCCTTATGTTGTCTATGTTGGCTCTGAATCCTTTGATGTCATCTTTTTCTAGGCTGATAACTGCCTTATTAATATTATTCATATACTTTTTGTAAAAAGAAGGCCACTCGTCATAACTTGTATATTTTTTTCTTTCAATTATTTTGCTTAATGAATAAACGATGACTGCTACTGTAATGCTGTCAGGGTCTTGTTCAATTGAGGCTGTGTGGACTGTCTGATTGCTTAGCTGTTTCAGCCTGACAACATCCTCTCCTTTTACAGCCTGCTCCGCCTCTTTAAGAATTCTCAGGATGTTCTCTTTTTCGCTTATTTTCTCTTCTTGCATAATTAAAAAAGAAAAAACATTATTTAAACTTTGACACTTTTCATAGTTTTCTTTTTTATTCATTAGTAAGTTATTACATCACTAATAGTAAGGTTTAAAAATAAATCATGTTCATATATTTATAAGAAAATTTAAAATCGGAGGTAAAAAAATGCCTAAGCGTAAAATATACGAGGAACCAGAGAAAGAAGAAGCAGAAGAGGAAGAGGCAGAGGAAGAAGAAGCAGAAGAGGAAGAGGCAGAGGAAGAAGAAGCAGAAGAGGAAGAAGCAGAGAAAGAAGAAGCAGAAGAAGAACCAGAAGAGGAAAAGACTGAAGAAGAAAGCGATGAAGACAGTGACAAAGAAGAAGTAGAAGACGAGGAATAAATAAATTTTTTTCTTTTTATTTTTTAATTTTAATATTATAATCTTTTGGGATTTAAATATCTCCCATCAATTTTTTTAAGATGTCTTTAGTAATTTTTTCTATCGATTTTTCACCGTCGATTCTTGTAACTTTATCCTTATACTTTTCTAAAACTGGTTCAGTCTCTTTGTGATAGATGTCGAGCCTTTCCTGGATGGCTTCTTCATCCTTGTCATCTTCCCTTTGAAACAGAGGTATATGGCATAAGTCGCAGATTTTGTCTTTTTTTGGTTTTGGTGCAGTTACAATATTATAAGCTACCCCACAATTTCTGCAGTTCCATCTTCCCATAAGTCTTTTCTTGGCAGTTTCATCTGAAATATTGATTTCAAAAATCCGGTCTATTGCGGCTATTTTTTCCAGGTCTTCTGCCTGTTCGAGATTGCGGGGATAACCATCTAAGATAATTCCATTTTCGCAGTCAGGCTGCTTCATCCTTTCTTTTAGAAGTTTAAGAATCAGTTCGTCTGGAACAAGACTCCCCTTTAAAATGTAAAAATCAATTTTTTCTTTTAGTTTTCCTTGAGCTGCCCTTAATAAGTTTCCTGTAGAAATGTGCGCAAGATTTTTCTCTTTAGCAATAATTTTGGCTTGGGTTCCTTTTCCAGATGCCTGGGGACCTATAAACAGGATTATCATAGAAAAAAAATAAAGATAGTTATTTAAATATTCTTTCTCTTTTTATAGTAATGAAAATTATGATTGATACAAATTTTTTAGTGTACTGCGCCAAGCAGAAAATAGACTATATCAGCGAGATGCCTTCTGGATTCGTTGTTGTTTTATCTTCTGTTGTTGAAGAGCTGAGAAAGCTAAAAAACAGAGCAGAAAAAGCAGGAGATAAGAAAAATGCAGAGATTGCCTTGCAGATTCTGGGAAGAAACATTTCAGAAGGGAAAATCAAAGTTTTGAAAACAAGCGAAAAAGTCGGAGACGAGGCTATAATAGCAGAAGTTAAAGAAGGGGATGTTGTTGCGACAATGGACAAAGAGCTGAAAAAGGAGCTCAAGGGGAAAGCCAGTATTTTGACAATAAAAGGGAAGAAAAAAATCGAGATTTTGTAATCAAGTTCTGGTGAAATGCTCCGCATAGCAACAAACTAGGTTGATTATTTTAACGTTGTAAAATCATATTCTAATGGGAATTTAAAGTATTATTTGTTGTTTTCTTATTGGGATTATATGTTTTCAGCAAAGAATGTAATCATAAGCTTTATAAATCCATTTTTTATCATATACTTATAATTTTTAGGAGCAAAATGTTCTATATTGTCGAAATAGAGGACCACATAAGAGTGGAGCCGAAATTATTTGGCTTGGCTACTCGCGATGCTGTTGAAAAGCAGCTTCAGGAGACTTATGCGCAGTATCATGACAAAGAAATTGGAGAGGTTATAGGGGTTTTGAGTGTGTTGAGTGTGGGGGAGGGTATTATTATACCTGGTGACGGGGCAGCATATTACAATAGTTGTTTTAAGTTATTAGTCTGGAAGCCGGAAATGCATGAATTAGTTTATGGGGTTATTAGTGAAATTACAAATTTTGGGGCATTTGTTAATCTTGGAGTGATGCAAGGCATGATTCACATAAGCCAGACAATGGAGGATTATGTTAGTTTTTCAAAAACAAATACTTTGGTTGGGAAATCAAGCAAAAAAAGCCTTAAGAAAGGAGATACCTGCCTTGCCAGGATGGTGGCCATCTCATACAAAGGAGATGAACCTAAACTCGGATTAACAATGAGGCAGCCAGGTCTTGGGAAATTGGAGTGGATTAAGGATGAGAAGAGAAAATCAGAGTTGGCTGCTAAGAAAGCAGCTAAATCAGAAGTAAAACCTAAAGGAAAGAAAAAATGATTAGCTATACAGCCCAAGACGAAGGAATAAATCCTTTAAATAAAGACAGAGAGTATTATTTTAAGTTTTTTTGCAAATGTATGCATGGATTCAGTTATGTATTTTTAGATGTCCCTTCCTGTAAGGGAAGAGATGTTCCAGAAAAGTTAAGAGAATTAAGAAGAGAGTATCCTGATTATGCTGTTACTGCTGTCCCTATGAAAACTTTTGAGGAACAGTTCATTGAAGACCATGGTATAGGAGTTCATTAAAATGGCAGGAAAAAAAGCATGCAAAAACTGCAATAGGATCTATGAGAAAGATGATAAATGCCCTAAGTGCGGCTCTACTGAATATACAGAATCATGGAAAGGAAGGGTGGTTATATTAAATCCGGAGAAGTCAGAAGTTGCCCAAAAATTAAAGATTAAGGAAAAAGGAGTCTATGCGGTAAAAACAAGGTAGTTCTAAAATGAATATATTAGAAGATAAACAAAATGATTTGCTGAAGAGAAGGGAAGTTAAGGTAATTATAGAAGAATCTAGCAATCCGAGCATGGACAAGGCTAGAAAAATTGTTGCAGAGGAATTTAAGGCAGAAGAAGATGGAGTCCTTATTAAGAAAATAAAGGGCAAGTTTGGCAGGAACACTTTTTTGGTAGTAGCAAATATTTACAAAAATAAAGATGCTATGGAGAAAGTTGAGCCAAAGTCAAGAAAAGAAAAAGAGAAGAAAGAAGAAAAAAAGGAAGAAGGAAGTAAAGAATAATATTAAAAATGGCAAAAGAAAAACAATCAGTTCATAAGGGGAAGAAAGCTAGGAAAAACAAGCCAACTTCCCAGAAATGGAAATTCTACAAGGTAGATGGAGATAAAATTACAAGCCAGAGGTTTTGCCCGAGATGCGGGCCAGGTGTTTTTCTGGCTAATTCTGGCGGCAGGCTTTATTGCGGCAAGTGTCATTATACTGAGTTCTTAGAGAAAAAACCCAAAGAAGAGCCTAAAGAGTAGTGTATAATTCTTCAGTCTCTACGCAAGTAGAAAAAATTAGAGCTAATTGATACTACTAAAAATAAATCATTAATCTATAATAAATTTTGTTGAGCTTCAAAAGTTTGTATAATCTTGGGCTTCGCCGGTAGGAAAGGTGAACTAGAGACTGTTCTTAAGAGTCTTGTAGAAAGTAAATCTTTATTTTAGAAAGATTTACTATTTTTTCTGTGTCATAAGCCAAAACCCTGCATAGAAGTTCATTCTTCTCGCTAACAAATTTTCTTGAATAGATTAGC
>Ga0172362_10000570_pt1 | contig 30481 bp, 24 predicted proteins | sample LakKivs1_kivu2a2_FD_114534 | JGI IMG/M metagenome (GOLD analysis project Ga0172362, IMG submission 114534) | Sediment microbial communities from Lake Kivu, Rwanda - Sediment s1_kivu2a2 | ecosystem: Environmental > Aquatic > Freshwater > Lake > Sediment | place: Rwanda: Western Province, Lake... | reverse complement strand
GCGACTGCCTCCGACAGGAAAACTCTTGTCAGGGAGATGTCAGATGGTGATAACCTGCCGGATCTGATTCTCTATATGAGCGATGCTGAACAGATAAAGACAAACGATCTTATTGAAGTTATTGCTGAAACGAACATTGAAATTCCGGTAATCGCAATATCAGACACAGGTCAGGAATTGATTGAAGAAAAATCACTACCTTCGGGATTAATTAAACAGCATCTCATCAAACCTGTTTCCCTGAAAGAAATAAGAAACGCGATTCAGTTGTCATTAATTTAAATACTGTAACCTTAAAATAAAATACTGATTAGTAATGCCATGTATTCTCATAGTGGAAGATGAAAAGGATGTAAGGGAAATGCTCAGGATTTCACTTGCCAGGAAAAGATATACCATCCTGGAAGCAGAGAACGGGAAGGATGCCATAACCCATTTCAAGCCTGCTGTAACAGACCTTGTGATTACAGACCTTATTATGCCTGAAGAAGACGGATTGAAGGTGATCATGAAGTTCCGTGAAATTAAACCATCTGTCAAGATTATAGCCATATCAGGGGGTGGGAAAGCAGGACCTGGCAGCTATCTCAATATGGCGAAAGCACTTGGCGCTGATGCTATCTACTCCAAACCATTTTCTCTCAGCGATCTGATGGTAAAAATTGACGAATTGCTTAATATTGAACAATCCTGACGGAAGAATGTTATAAGTCAAACAATAAAACTACTGATATGTTAAGAAAAAAAGTTGAAGAAATCTGTAACAGGCAGATCGAAAGAGAGGGATATTCATCAAATCTTTATCTGGCAATGGCTTCGTGGGCAGAGATAAACGGATTCAGCGGAATAGCCGACTGGTTATATGCACAGTCTGAAGAAGAGCGGCTTCATATGCTCAAGTTTATCAAATACGTTAACGAGCGGGGAGGAAAGGCTGTAATGCCTGCATTTAAGAAGCCGCCGGTTGATTATAAAAGCGCCGAGGAGCTTTTCAGGGATGTCCTCAAACATGAAGAGTTCATTACGACAAGTATAAATGAAATTGTTGCACTGACATTTGAGGAAAAAGACTTCAATACCCATAACTTTGTCCAGTGGTTTGTGACTGAACAGGTTGAGGAAGAGGCAAATGCAAGAACTATTCTCGATAAGCTTCACCTGGTCGGGAAAAATAATATGTATCAGTTCGACAGGGATATCATGAGCTTAAGGGCTCCGGCTGCCGATACTCAGGCTTCTGAATGAGGAAAACACTCTTATTTTGGTCTTTACTATTATTCCTGAACCCGGTTTTTAACCTCAGGTCTCAGGACCTCGTTTATGATTACCTGCCTGCAGGAGTATGTTATGCCGGTGAAAAAGTAAAGAAAATTTATATCCCTCCTCCTGAGGAGTTTTACAGGAAAGCCGGTTCAAAGGAAAAAGCCGCGATCACGGTTTTTTATTCAAATTTTCCTGACTGGGCTGTTAAACCGTTCGAATTTGCTGTTTCAATTCTTGAATCCATACTCTCCGCGGATGTAAAAATAACAGTCCAGGCAGACTGGACCAAGATCTCTACAGCAGGAGTGCTTGCGAATGCAGGAGCTACGGGTTATGCCGGAGGATGGGCTGTTGATGCATTTAACCCCTTCGCCTATTACCCGGTTGCGCTTGCTGAGAAGATTTACGGGGAAGAACTGAATGATGAAACCTATCCGGATATTATTCTTACTTTAAACAGTTCCATAAACTGGTATACCGAAACAGACGGAAATCCTCTTTCCACCCAATACGACCTGGTAACAATAGTGATCCATGAGTTGATCCACGGACTAGGTTTCTTTAACAGTTTTAATGTAGGGAACGCTAGCGGTTACTATGGTGTTGGATCATTATCTGTACCTTTAATATTCGACACCTTCGTCGAAAATTTAGCAGGCGCTAAGCTTACAGATACTCTTGCATTCGCGAATCCTTCAGCAGGATTGATGAATGAGCTGGTAAGCGGAAAATTATTTTTTAATGGTCCTCTCGTGCAAAAATATACTCAGGGAGGTAAAATTCAGCTGTATTCGCCCACTCCGTGGAGTTCCGGCTCAAGTGTTTCTCATCTCGATGAGGAAAATACGTCTGATGAGAACGGCCTTATGACCCCATTTATTGATAAAGGTGAAGCTATTCATGATCCGGGGAAGCTGACAATATCCATGCTTGGAGATCTTGGCTGGATAAATACTAGAATCATACATGATCCGCCGAAGGATACTGAAGAAAACCTGTCTCAGATAGCTTTAACAGCTGAAATAAAATCAGATACAATCTATGATCATAATAAAATAGGTGTCGTATGGTCCTTAGATCGGTTCGAAACCTCCGACACCACCTATTTTTCCCAGACAGAGCCCGACAATTACTCTGCTGCAATATCAATTCCGCATTATGGATCAGAACTTCAATATTACCTGTTCGCCGAGGATTGCTTCCACAGGATTTCCAGGCTGCCCTCTTTTATTGATATATATCGTTTCAGCGTAAATATTGGTGCGGATACGGTAAAGCCGGTTCTGTTGCACGAACCTGTCAGTTATTACCTTGAGTCGGTCGATACATTCAGATTTGATGCCTATGCTTCGGATAATATAGGTATCGATACGGTTGTTGTCGAATATAAAATAAATGATGGCCCGTCTTCATATCTAGGCCTGAAGGATAAAGGAGACTATTACTATAGTAATACATTAATTGCCAATACATTAACATTTGAAGGAAAGGATTCTCTGAGGTACAGGATTATAGCCTTTGACAAAGCTGCCTTGCCTAATTCAGCAATACTCCCCGATACCGGATACTTTTCCGTGAAAATTGAAGACATAGGTCCTGTAATTGAAAGTTATTCTACCGGTTTCACAGATGCTGCTGATGACTTCCTGACTGTAGGTTTCGAAATCAGTAAGCCTTCCGGCTTTACAAACACAGGGCTTCATTCATTGCACCCCTATGAAAGTCCTGAAACTGACGGTGACAGCATTGTTTCCTTTGCCATGCTCAGGAATCCTGTTATATTTAATGGTAACGGAATGGTTATCAGCTATAAAGATCTGGCTCTTGTTGAACCGGGAGAAGAGGGATCTTTATACGGGACACAGGATTTTTATGATTATGTTGTCCTCGAAGGTTCCAAAGATTTCGGCAAAACATGGTTCAGCCTTGCAGCCGGTTACGATTGCCGTTATTCAAAATCATGGGAAACCCTGTATAACAGTTCAATAGACGGACAAAATTCAACTTCCATCGGGAATGAATCTCTTCTTATGCCACATACCCTTTTCCCCGTACCTGATTCCAGAATATCTGCAGGCGATACCCTGATGATAAGGTTCAGGTTATTCTCCGATCCTTATGCTTACGGATGGGGATGGGTTATAGAAGATTTTCATATCGGACCTCTGATTAACTCGGTTGAAAAAACCAGTGATGATCAGATTGTTGTTTATCCCAATCCGGGTAACGGTCTGCTGACAATAAAGGGTTTGGTACCTGAAAACGGTACATCTGTCAGGTACAGAATATTAAATTCATCAGGGACATATGTTTTATCTGGCATTACAGAAGGAGGACCTGATTTAAGAATAGATGTAAGCAACCAGAATTCTGGAATCTACTTCATTCAGATATATACCTCTGCAGGATTAAAAACCTATAAGTACATCCTAATAAGATAAACCGGGATTTTTTCCCCTTATCAGGTTTCCAGGAGTTCCTCTTTTGAGGATCTTCAAGGTTGCTCTTTTTGCGGTACTGATGAATCCGGATTCATTATCGAAAAAAAGACTAATTTTGCGTGATATTTTAAAACACGCATAAAAGACTTAAAAATGAGTATTATAACAAAAGTGCTGGGTTTGTTTCTCGGGAATAAATACGAGCGGGATATGAAAGAGATAAATCCGTACGTGGAACAGGTGCATATGGAGTTTGAAAAACTCGGGAACTTATCAAATGACCAGCTTAGAGACAGAACCCTTGAAATAAAGAAAGCAGTACGAGGCTATATAGAGGAGGATGAACAGGAAATAATATCCCTGAAAGCCAGAGCCGAGGCAGAAGAAGATGTGTATAAGAAGGAGGAAATATACCAGCAGATCGACAAGCTTGAAAAAAAGATTGATGAAAAACTGGAAGAGATACTTGATCAGTGTCTTCCTGCAGCTTTTGCAGTCGTTAAGGAAACAGCAAGAAGGTTCAAGGAAAACAGTGTTGTGGTGGCCACAGCGAGACAGTATGACAGGGATCTGGCTGCTGTCAGACCGAGTATTGTTATTAAAGGCGAAAAAGCTGAATGGAGCAACAAATGGATGGCAGGAGGAAATGAGATTACCTGGGATATGGTCCACTATGATGTTCAGCTGTTTGGTGGTGTTGCACTTCATAAGGGGAAAATTGCAGAAATGGCAACGGGCGAGGGAAAAACGGTTGTCGCGACCCTTCCCGTTTTCCTTAATGCCCTTGCAGGCCGCGGGGTACATATTGTTACTGTAAATGACTACCTCTCCAAACGCGATTCTGAATGGATGGGTCCTATTTATGAGTTTCATGGTCTCACTGTCGATTGTATTGATAAACATCAACCTAATTCTGCAGATAGACGCAAAGCCTATCTCGCAGATATAACATTCGGGACAAACAATGAATTCGGATTCGATTACCTGAGAGATAATATGGCAATCAATCAGGAAGATCTCGTTCAGAGGAAGCACCATTATGCCATCGTCGATGAGGTTGACTCAGTTCTGGTAGATGATGCACGTACACCCCTCATAATTTCAGGTCCGACAGCAAAAAGCGATACCCAGCAGTTTGATGAACTGAAACCAAAGGTCGACAAGCTGGTAACAGCTCAGAAAAAGCTGGTCACACAGGTCCTTGCAGATGCCAAAAGACTGATTGCTGAAGAAAAAAACGACGAAGGCGGTTTTCACCTGCTAAGGGCATTTAAGGGTCTTCCAAAGAACAACGCCCTGATCAAATACCTGAGCGAGGAAGGAAACAAATCTCTTTTACAGAAGACTGAGAATTTCTACATGCAGAACAACAGCAAGGAGATGCACAAGGTAACCGATGAACTCTACTTCATCATCGATGAAAAAGCAAATTCAATTGAACTTACAGACAAAGGGCTCGATCTGATTTCAACATCCGTCGAGGATGCCAGTTTCTTCATACTTCCTGACGTTGGATCAAAAATAGCAGATCTTGAGAAATCCGGATTGAGCGATCGGGAAAAACTTATGAAGAAGGATGAATTGCTGCAGGATTATTCTGTCAAATCAGAGAGGGTTCATACGATGTCACAGCTTCTGAAAGCCTGGACTCTTTTTGACAAGGATGTCGAATATGTCGTCATTGACAACAAGGTCAAGATAGTTGATGAGCAGACCGGTCGTATACTTGAAGGAAGGCGTTATTCTGACGGCCTTCACCAGGCAATTGAAGCCAAGGAGAATGTAAAAGTTGAAGCCGCAACACAGACATATGCAACAATCACTCTTCAGAATTATTTCAGAATGTACCATAAGCTTGCCGGCATGACCGGAACCGCTGAGACAGAAGCAGCGGAATTCTGGAATATTTATAAACTCGATGTGGTTGTCATACCGACAAACAAACCGGTCATCAGGACAGACAGGGAAGATATTATCTACAAGACAAAGAGGGAAAAGTATAATGCAGTTATAGATGAGATATCCGAAATGTACCGTCAGGGAAGGCCGGTCCTGGTCGGGACAACTTCTGTAGAAATATCGGAACTGCTCAGCAGGATGCTGAAAATGAAAGGACTGAAACATAATGTTCTGAATGCCAAGTTGCATCAGCGGGAGGCAGAAATCGTAGCTGAAGCAGGAAAATCAGGGACTATCACCATTGCTACAAATATGGCCGGTAGAGGAACTGATATAAAGCTCACTGAAGAGGTAAGGAATGCCGGAGGGCTTGCTATTATAGGTACAGAACGCCATGAATCACGCAGGGTGGACAGGCAGCTTCGCGGCCGTTCAGGAAGACAGGGCGACCCGGGATCATCGCAGTTCTTTGTATCCCTTGAAGATGAACTGATGAGACTCTTTGGTTCTGAAAGAATAGCCGGAATAATGGATAAGCTCGGATTGAAAGACGGCGAGATGATCCAGCATCCGATGATTACAAAATCAATTGAACGTGCGCAGAAAAAAGTCGAAGAGAACAACTTCGGGATCCGGAAAAGACTCCTTGAATACGATGATGTAATGAACTCTCAGAGAGAGGTTATTTATAAGAAAAGACGCCATGCGCTGCTGGGAGAAAGACTTAGCGTGGATGTTGCCAATTCAATGTACGATGTAACCGAGAGTCTTGTCGAACAGTATAACAGGGAAGGAGATTTTGAAGGTTTTGATTTTGACCTTATACGTTCATTCTCAATGGATTCTCCGGTACCGCAAAGTGAATTTTTGAAAATCACTCCGGCAGAAATTACCGAGAGGGTTTATCAGAAAGTCCTTGACACGTACAAAAGAAAAGTGGAATCCATTTCACAGCAGGCATATCCTGTACTGAAAGATGTGTATGAACGTATGTCTCATGTTTATGAGAATGTTGTCGTCCCGATCTCAGACGGAGTTAAAGTTTTCCAGGTTGTTACCAATCTGAAGGCAACGGCAGAATCGGAGGGCAAAGAACTGGCAAAGTCATATGAAAAAACAGTTGTCCTGGCTACAATAGACGATGCATGGAAAGAGCATCTTCGTGAAATGGACGAACTGAAGCAATCAGTTCAGAATGCCACTTATGAACAGAAAGATCCTCTTCTCATATATAAATTTGAGTCTTTTGAGCTGTTTAAGAATATGATCAATAAGGTGAACAAAGATGTTGTAAGCACCCTTATGAAAGGTCATATTCCTAGCCAGGATCCTGAACAGGTAAAAGAAGCACAGCGCCGGAGACAGGTCGAGAACCTGAGAACTTCAAAAAGCGATTTTTCCCAGTATGGCACTTCCGGAGGCGGTGCTGATAAGAACCAGAGGACCGAACCCGTCAGAGTCGAAAAGAAAGTCGGAAGGAATGATCCGTGTCCCTGCGGCAGCGGTAAAAAATATAAACAATGCCATGGCCGGATGCAGGAGGCAGGACGCCAGGATGTAAAATCAAATATCTGATGCCGGGACTATCCCAGTTTTAATTCCTCTGCAGCTTTTTGTATTTTTGTGAATACCGCCTGGCTCACAGGTACCAGCGGAAGTCTGACGATATTCTCGCATAGATTCAGTACACTCATAAAAGCCTTTACACCGGAAGGATTCCCATCGGCAAAGAGCAGTTCAATCGCATTCATAAAACGGAAATGAATCTCATAGGCTGCTCTGAAATTGTTTTTTAAAGCCTGACGGACAAGCTCGGAGCACCCAGCCGGATAAGCATTGGCAAGAACTGAGATAACACCTGATCCGCCGGCCGAAATGATCGGTATTGTCAACATGTCGTCTCCTGAAATGACCAGAAAATTTTCAGGTTTCCCTTTGATTATCCTCATTATCTGTGCCAGATCACCGGAGGCTTCCTTGATACCGGCAATATTCTTACACTGATGTGCAAGTTCAAGGCAGGTATCAGATGAAATATTGCAGCTTGTCCTGCCGGGGACATTATAAATTATAACAGGTAAATGACTGGAGCCGGCAATAGCCCTGAAGTGTTCAAAGATTCCCCGCTGACTGGGCTTATTATAGTAAGGAGCGACTGATAATATCCCGTCAGCGCCTGTCATATCAGTCTCAGTGATGAAGTTAATTATTTCCCTGGTATTGTTGCCGCCAATACCAACGATCAACGGGATCCGGCCATCAATAGTTTCGGTGACATATGACAGAACAGCATGTTTTTCATCCGTTGTAAGGGTTGACGCTTCTCCCGTTGTACCCATTGCAACAATATAATCAACGCCACCTTTTATTAGATGATTTACAATGCGGCCAAGGGCAGTGAAATCGATCGAAAAATCATTTTTGAAGGGTGTTACAATTGCCACACCTGTTCCTATGAATTTTGTCATATGTCTTACAATGTTACTGTATGTACAGCTGATTCAGCATTTATCATTTCAAGGTAATTTATAACATGAGTAAGGTAATCGTCAACATTTACCGGCTTTTTCAATTCCATCATCAGATCAAAAGTATGAACATCATTCTCCTGATCCAGTAATCCAACCTTGAAAGCAGCCCTTGACAGAACCGCTATGCAGGTGAGAGGAAAAAGCTTATCGAAATTGATGTCGATAAGGATGCTAAAACTTTTATTGACGAATTTATTTACTTCCGGAGACTCCGGGATATAGAATAAATTAACCTCTTTCTTTCTGAAACAGGTAAGATAACGGATTGCCGTGTACTCATCCGGCAGTTCTTTCCCTGAATAGTATCCCAGAATATTGACATCTATATTCCTTTCAGACATTTTCTGGCGGAATTTCGACAGACTGGCAAACTGATTAGTTTTTGAGGCATCCCATACAATACCGATATTCCTGATGCCGCTAAAATTCCTGTAATATGGTTTTCTGACCAGTTTTGATGCTTTTTTTAACAGGATCGAATTCCCGAAATGTAAACGTGTCTCTGTAAAGAATCCCATATTGCAAACCTAAGAGTTTTTTAATTAACTCGGGTTACTGTGTTTATTATTATTCATTAATTATTTTCAGGAACTCATCTTCACCTATCATAGGAATACCAAGTTCCAGAGCCTTCTCTTTTTTTGACGGCCCCATGTTCTCGCCGGCCAGTATGAGACTCGTGCTCGCTGAGAGAGACGATGTATTCTTTCCTCCGTTCTTTTCAATAATCTCCTTATATTCTTCGCGCGTGTGATGCCGGAATACTCCCGATATGAGAATTATCCTGCCTTTGAGCTTCTCGCTGGCATTGATTGCCGGTTTATCAGCTGATAATCTCAGCCCGCAGGCTTTCAGACGGTTAATAATTGCCAGATTATCTTCATCCCTGAAGAATGAGATAATACTTGCAGCAATTTTAGGACCTATTTCATTAATGGCTGTAAGTTGCTCATAATCTGCATTAATCAAGCAGTCAATATCTGTGAATTCTTTTGCAATGGTTTTTGCCACGGTTTCTCCCACGTGCCTTATCCCGATTGCATACAGTACCCTGTTGTATGGAACCTCCACAGATCTCCTTATACTATTGATGATATTCCGGGCTGATTTTTCTCCGAGGCGCTCAAGGGGAATAAGATCTTCAGCTTTAAGGTCATAGAGATCAGCATAGTTCCTGATTAGGTTCCTGCTGAAAAGAAGATCCACTGTTTCTTCACCGAGACCTTCTATATTCATCGCCTTTCTGCTAATAAAATGCTCGATCCTACCTTTCAGCTGGGGCGGGCAATGAAGGTAGTTGGGGCAAAAATGGTTTGCTTCACCCTCATTCTTAACAAGCTGTGTGTCGCATTCAGGACACTCTCTGATGAATCTTACTTTCCTGTTCTCCTCGTTCCTTGCCGATAAATCCACACCGACTATTTTTGGTATTATCTCTCCGCCCTTTTCCACATAAACCATATCGTTTATATGAAGGTCAAGAAGAGCTATCTGGTCGGCATTGTGCAGCGTGGCCCGTTTTACGGTAGAACCTGCCAGGAAAACCGGTTCAAGGTTGGCCACAGGGGTTACAGTTCCGGTCCTCCCCACCTGAAATGAGACTGACAGAAGCTTTGTTGTAACCTGTTCAGCTTTATATTTATAGGCAATGGCCCATCTTGGAGATTTGGCTGTGAAGCCAAGTTCCTCCTGCAATGCAAGAGAATTGACCTTTATTACTACACCGTCAGTCTCGAACGGGAGTTTCTTGCGTTCATGTTCCCAGAAATTAATGAATGAAATCACTTCATCCATGCTGCGGCAGAGTCTTGTACTATCCGAGATTTTAAATCCCCATTGCCTGGCCTCCATCAGATTTTCATAGTGTGTATCGTGCGGTAATTCCTCAGCAAGAAGAAAATAGAATGTACAGTCTAATTTTCTGGAAGCAACTATTCTTGGATCCAGCAGCTTTAATGTGCCTGACGCGGCATTACGCGGATTAGCAAAAGGAGGAAGTTCTTCCCTCTGTCTTTCATCATTGAGCCTTCCGAATACTCCGACCGGCATAAGGATCTCGCCCCGGACAATGAATTCATCCGGGAAATTACCCCGGTTTACCCTTAATGGAATGCTCCTGATGGTCTTTATATTCGGAGTGACATCGTCGCCTTTGGTTCCATCTCCGCGGGTAAGAGCCAGATTCAATCTGCCTTTCCTGTATGTTATGCTGATCGATGCCCCGTCGAATTTCAGCTCACATACATATTCGACAGGCTTACCGGCGACTTTCTCAACCCTGCTGTTAAAATCCAGCAGCTCCTCCTCATTGTAGGTGTTGCCAAGCGACATCATCGGATACCTGTGGTCATACTGCCTGAATTCCTGTGTCAGATCACTTCCGACCCTCTGGGTGGGAGAGTCCGGAGTCAGAAATTCAGGATATTTCTTTTCAAGCGTCTCAAGTTCATTCACGAGAAGGTCATACTCGAAGTCAGATATAACCGGTTCATCAAGGATATAATAATTATAGTTGTGCTCCTCGATTTTCCTTCGGAGTTCCTCGATCTGTGATTTAACTTCAGATTGTTTCATTCAGGATTTAACGTGTCTGTACGGTGTTTAATTATTCGCAGTTCAGCTCCAAATACCTTTTACTTCGTTTCCGCATTTGCTGCATTTACCGCCTGTAATGCTGTTTGACACAATACGGTAACCCTGCCTTGAGACTACAGTTGAACCGCATGACGGGCACTTCGTATCAGCCATTTCATTTCCCGGGACGTTTCCGATATAGATATATTTTAATCCTTCACCGGCCGCAATTTTTGCAGCAGATCTTAAAACCTCAACAGGTGTCGGGGGCAGCTGCTCCAGCTTGTATGTCGCGTAGAACCTGCTGAAATGCAATGGAGTGTCTTTAAATCCGTTATCGCTCAGCCATTTGCACATTTTCCCGATTTCATCCATATTATCGGTCCAGGTAGGTATAACAAGATTGGTAATTTCAAGCCAGACCCCTGTATCCTTATAGATTTTCAGTGAATCGAGGACCGGCTGGAGTTTTCCTCCTGAAAGCCGTAAATAAGTGCTGTCATTGAACGCTTTAAGATCAATATTGGCTGCATCGATGACTGAACAGAGCTTCTTCAGCGGCTCCGGGTTAATGTACCCGTTCGATTTCATTATATTCTTTATTCCCGCTTTTCTGGCCAGGACTGCCGTTTCATATACATATTCATAAAATGTCACCGGTTCTGAGTATGTATAGGCAATTGAACGGCAGGCACTTTTTGCGGCATCATTTACAACAATTTCCGGCGGCATATCATAATTCCTGGTTTTTTCAGGGCTCGTCTGTGATATTGACCAGTTCTGGCAGTTGAGGCAAACAAGGTTGCAGCCTGCTGTGGCGATCGAATAGGCTCTAGACCCGGGGAAAAAATGATACAGGGGTTTCTTTTCGACAGGATCAATGGCAACCGAACAGGGATTACCGAATGCCATCGTATAGAGACTTGAATTTCTTACACGCCTGTTATTGCATTTGCTGAGTTCCCCTTCCTTGAGTACGCACTCGTTAGGGCATATCCTGCACATGATGCCCCTGGGAGTCTCCTCCTGGAACATGGCGGGCTTCAGGCTTATTTTTTGTTCACTGGCATTATCTTCCTCCCAGGTTTTCGCAACAGGTGAACATATAATCCCCGCCGATACTGCCATGCATCTTTTCAGGAATTCACGCTTGCTGTAATGACCTTTGCCAGGCATTGGGATTAATTATTAGCCAAAATATAAAACTACTATTTGTTGGTATTTGTACCAAAAAGTATGCCGGTTAAAATTAGAAATGCAAGAAAAAACAGTGACATTTTAATCCCCATCGCAGGAACCATTATAACAGATATTACAATGAATCCGAAGGCTGATCCGGCAAGATCAGCACTGTAAACCGCGGCTGGAACAGATTCGTTACTGTCAACTCCGGTAAGTATACGGAAGATATAGCCTGTTATAAAGGCAGGGATCAGTGTGGACAGAGTAATGATTATTGTTGCAGGAAAAATATTCTTCATGGAAAGGATACTGTCAACCAAAAATGCAAAAAGAATGAAATATACTATTAATATCAACGAACCTGCCCTGATACCGGGAAGCCTTATTCCGGTACCCGTACCGGCAGCAAGTCCTGCCATCAGCACTGCAATGACAAGACCGGTCAGCTGATACATGTTGCCGGCGGCAAGCTGAAGCGTAAACAGAATGATAATTTCAAATCCTGCAAGCGCAGATGCACTGTAGTACATAATTATATTTCTTCTCCTGATTGTAAAGACAGGCACTGCGAAGGCGAGGGTCATCAGAATAATTACAGGTATCTTCTCATTGAGATCCTTGCTGAAACTATAGGATTGGTAAAAGAAACATGCTATTGGAAATGATGTCCGGTTCTGTCTTACATCTTTGTCCATGGATTTTAAGACCTCATCTGACTTTCTCTTTATCAGGTCATCTGAAAGATAATTGGAACAAACATAATCATTAATGATCCCTCTCTCTTCTGTAAGATTGCAGACCGAGAGGGAAAGTTCTTCTTCAGAAGCAATGAAATACATCTTATTCCCTACAATAGGAACGATATTTCTGAAAACTCCTCCAATGCTGTTATATACTGACGAATAGAGGTCGACTGATTCTTTGTTCAGGTAATTATCACCGGGGCCGGGTGAACACATGAATACTCCTCCCGGATTAAGCTTTTTCTTCACCTCTGCAAAGAATTCTGTTGTATAAAACCTGTTAAGTGAGAGAGTTGCCGGGGGAGGAAGGAGAAGCATCACAGCATCGAATGTCTCACCTTTGTCCCTGAAATACCTGAATGCATCCCTGTTTTCAATCAGGACATTCATGGAATCTCTCTGTAACTCCTGCATCGCTGTCTTAACCAGCTCAGGATCACGCTCAACATAAACGACCTTTTTTACACCATATTTTTCTATCTCGGGAAGGTGAGATTTCAATGCTCCGGAAACGAGGATGACACTTCCTGGATTCTTCCTCTGAAGCAATGCATAGTGTATGTTTTCTTCTCTCTCTATCACATCATTACTGTACGAAAGGAGTCTGTGATTGTAATATATGCTCTCTTCGCCGCCATAAACGCCTTTTGTAATGTTGCCGTAATGAGTATCCTTTGAATCAGATACTTTTATTCCCTGCAGCAACAATTGTCTGAAGTATATATCCGGATCAAATATCAGGGCTGATGCAAACAGGAGTGTGAAAATGATATTTGCAGCTATCCTTGATTTCTTATTCCGTATGAAAAAGGCAAGAGTGGTAAATGACAGTGATATAAGTATGATGATCAGGAACAGCCGGTAATTGTTAAATCTCCCCTGGGTTAAGAATGAAATGAGTATGCCTGCAAAGATTCCCCCGATGGTCTCTGTTGAAAAGGATTTACCCGGGTCTGTGTTGCTTATGGTGCCTGCGAAGGAGATAAGTTTTACAAAAGTGAAACCTGAAACAAGGCAGAAAGGAAGAAGGATCAGGATGGTCATTGCTATGCCAGTCAGAATTGCTGGTGTCTCTCCGGAGGTGAGAAATATTCTTTTGAGGATTACCAGCAGGATTACTGACAAAAGAGGACTTAACGCAAATGCCAGGTTTATTTTCCGGATATCATTCAGTGATGACTTTCCCCCGGCCGCGGAACCTATAGAAGACGTTATCAGCCATGATCCCAGGAATATTCCTGCTATAAGCTCATACCCTCCGGCAATATTCATGACTTCCCTGATAAGAATAAGCTGCATAGCGGTACTGCAAAATCCTATAATGAACAGATTAATCTTCAGAACCTGTTTATCTGGTTGAATGTAAGTAGTTTGAGGTGGCGAATGTTCTGATTTTGAGAAGATTTTCCCAAAATACGACAGATGCCAGGCCAGGTGGAAAATACCGGAAAGGGCAAGCAGTGTACCTATTTCAACATGCCATTTCAGTATTGTTTTAATAAATGGAATATTCCATTTGAAGGATATCTGGAGCGCCATGAATACTCCAGCAAGCGCGGTATATAAAAAAGATATTGCAAGTATGGAGTTCCAGAGTTTTTTGTGATGGGAAAGTGTAATAAAGCCGAGAAGATACAGACAGTAACTGAGGAAGTAAAAGAGAGAAACAACGATCAGGGTTCCGGTCACATGGTACATAGCTATCTCTTCATTTCTTCAAGCACTATGCCTTCATATATATATAATTCCGCACTTTTCCAGCCATCCCATCCCAGGCCTGCCTTGTCTCTTGATGTATATCCCAGAAATTCCTCAACGGTCCATCCCTGTTCTATGGCAACCTGGGGGAGCATGGTTCCCGACCTGAAATCCTTTTTAATATAGATACCGTGTTTCCCAAGTACTATCTCATTGATGTTGCTTATCTTTTTCATCGGCCCGAGGACCGTAATTTCAATCTCTGTTTTTTCAAATTCTTCTTTTGTCAACGGTGTGAAACGATAATCCTCAAAAGCTGATGAAAGAGAGGATAAGCGTACTACTTCATAAAGAGGATCGGTTGAAAGGAACCTTCCGATACAACCTCTCAATTGCCCGTTGATCTTAAGCGTGACAAACGCACCAAGTTCTTTTTTCAGCACTTCAGGAACCTTTTTTTCATCGACAGTGATCTGTTTCTTCTCATACAACATTGTCCTGATGCTGTTTCTGGCGATCGAGAAAAGCATGTCTTTTTCCGGTTTTGTAAATGTCAGTCCAGTCATTGAGGCCTGGTTACTTTTTATGTTTTGCTTCTCGATGAGTCCGATAGCGTTGTATCCGACGACCCTGTTCTTATCTCCGTACGGTGTATCTCCGGAATTACGGTAGTCAATCTTCCTGAATTCAAGGTTTTTATCATTTTCGGCCAGATCCATCAATACGAGCCCGGAAGACCAGCCGCACATGCTTGTTGCCAGTCCTGAAATGTTCTTCTCATCATTTTTTGAAAGGGTTGCAAGAAATGTACGCGGATCGCCTGAGATAATAGCATCGGCAGTCTGTCCGTCGATGTAAACAGCATCCTTATATGAGGGATAATGTGAGAAATCGCTGCTTATAAGAAACAGGTTATCAGGAGTGAACCACGGTTTAAGAGCGTCAGCTATCAGCCTGATAGTGTTGGTATTAATTGTCCCGATGATGATAGGGACGATCTTCGGCGTTTTGGTATAATAATACTGTATCAGCGGTACCTGGACTTCCAGGCTGTGTTCCTGCTGATGTGCAGTTACCGGAAAATTAAAAACCCTGTTCTCATTTTTAAGTTTGTTGGCAATATCCCTGTTTACTGTTGCTTTGCCAAGAGGTGTTATAAAATCTCCAGTATTATAGACCGATGCCCCTTCAAAAGCCATGACGTGGCTGGAACCGATAAGGAATATGTTGTTGTATTCAGCATTCCTGGGGGTTGCCGAAATAGCTGATGCTGCAACAGATCCTGAAAATATGTATCCTGCATGCGGACTTATAACAGCCCTTACCTTCCATGTGTCGGGCGATTTTTTGCAGCCGGTAAAAAGGCCGGCAATTTCCCTGATAAGATCTTCCTTGCTGGCTTCATAAAAGCTGCCAGCTGCAACTGGCTGTCTATCAGTCAGTTTATTCTGTGAATAGCTTTCCATGATATATAAAAATGAAATCAGGACTAATAATACTGACCGCATAATGGCAATATATTTTGACGTAATAAAGTTAGGTCAAATAATCGAAGAAACTGAGGATTTTCAGGTTAATTGTATTGGGAGATTTTATATGAGGACCATCGATTCCTTTATGATCTCTCCGTTATCGTCAGCACCGTAGATTTTAATGCCCAGGCTTACCACCGGAGTCCCTATCATATCAATGACCGGACTTAAAGCATCCTTCAGATCCTCAACTTCCATACTGTCGTATTCCTCAATATTGAAGTACAGATGGATCATGAGGGTGGCTTCAGGCTCACTTATGTTGCACAAGATCTTTACTATCTTTGCCAGCCATATGGATGAAGCAGTGTTAAAATACTCAAGGTTGAGCCGTAAATTTGTTGTATGTTTCGGTTCTGCTGCATATGAAACAACCCATTTTAAAACCTGATCATATAGTTCTGCAGCATTTTCAGGTATTGACCTGCCCGACAGAATGAGCTCCCCGGTGAGATGATTCAGGTCAATCTGCGGTGTTTTGCCGGTCGGTTCTATGAATAATTTTTTCAGTGCCACTTTTTTCGAACACTTTTTTCTAATATTCAATTATCGAAATTTCACATAAATTTAACAAAATCTTTTCTAAAAAAGACCCTCTTCATCAAATCTTCATCAAAAATAATTGTCAGGTTGTCAAATATTTTGATCTGTTTGTATAAAGTCATGATTTTTCTCACCATATCAGACGGCTGATTTTGTCACTGTTTGTTATAAGTCAACCTGTTAAAATGTTATCTTTGCACCCTGAAAAATCAAATGATTAATGGAGAAAACACTAAAGGAAAAGATCAGGGAAGCAGTTAAAATCCTTTACAGGAGCGAAGTATGCGAGGAACTCATCCAGGTTCAGGAGACAAGGAAGGATTTTAAAGGCGACTTCACGCTTGTTGTGTTTCCTTTACTGCGTTATTCGAAAAATACTCCTGAGAATACTGCTGAAACGATTGGTAAATATATTGTTTCTTCATATCCCGCGGTTTCAGGTTATAATGTGATAAAAGGATTTCTGAACCTTGAGGTATCCGATGACTGGTGGATTGATTACCTGAAGCAAATTGTGGCAGAGAAAGACATTCACCATAGCTGCAAGGTTCCTTCACCCGACGTGATCCTTGTTGAATATTCTTCGCCAAATACCAACAAACCCCTTCATCTTGGCCATATCCGGAACAACCTGCTGGGCTTTTCACTTTACAGGATATTAACAGCGTGCGGTCACAGGGTAATAAAAACAAATATCGTGAACGACAGGGGAATCCATATATGCAAGTCCATGCTTGCATGGCAGAAATATGGAAATAACGAAACCCCTGAATCCGCCGGTATAAAGGGAGATCATCTCGTAGGTAAGTATTATGTACTGTTCGAAAAAGAGTATAAGGAACAGGTTGATAAACTTGTCAGAAGCGGATTGAATGAGACAGATGCAAGGAATTCTGCCCCCCTTATGAAAGAAGCAAGAGATATGCTCCTGAAGTGGGAGGCTGGCGATAAGGAGGTTATCAGTCTGTGGGAGATGATGAACGAATGGGTTTATGCAGGATTCGATGAGACTTACAGACACCTGGGAGTCGATTTTGACAGGATCTATTATGAATCAGATACCTATAAACACGGCCGGGAGATAGTTTTATCGGCACTTGAAAGAAATGTTCTTTACAGGAATCAGGATAACTCAATCTGGATTGACCTGACTTCCGATGGTCTTGATCAGAAGGTACTGCTGAGATCTGATGGTACAGCAGTCTATATGACACAGGATCTTGGAACCGCAGTGCTTCGTCAGGAAGAATTCGGTTTTGACAGGTGCATTTACGTTGTCGGTAATGAACAGAATTATCATTTTCAGGTGCTTAAAGCAGTTCTGAAGAGGATAGGATACCCGTGGGCTGACGGATTATATCATTTCTCCTACGGGATGGTTGAACTTCCTGAAGGCAAAATGAAATCGCGGGAAGGAACAATCGTGGATGCGGATGATCTTATATACGAAATGAAGGAAACTGCAAGGGAAGTGTCACTTAGCCTTGGAAAGCTGTCAGGATATTCTGATGAGGAAAAAGAAGATATTTTCAGGAAAATAGGACTGGGAGCTTTGAAATACTTCATCCTTAAAGTCGATCCGAGAAAGAATATGACTTTCGATCCGGCTGAATCAATCGATTTCAACGGCAACACCGGGCCATTCATACAATATACATATGCCAGAATAAGATCAGTGTTCAGGAAGGCTGAAGAACTGGGAATAAAGTATGATCCTGCTGACCTTTCCGGAAACAGGGCGGATGAAAAAGAGATTCAGTTGATCAGGTTGTTCAGGAAATACCCGGAAATTGTTTCGGAAGCCGCTAAGACCTATAGTCCATCACTGGTAGCAAATTACTGTTACGATCTGGCAAAAGAGTATAACCAGTTCTATCACGATTTCTCGATACTTGGCGAAACAGATCTTTCCCTCCGTAAATTAAGAATGGTACTCTCCATGGTGGCCGGAGAGATCCTCAGCTCGGGAATGGTATTGCTGGGAATCGAAATGCCGGAAAGAATGTAGTTTGTTAATAATAAGATAGTTGAAGATATGTTTGAGAATCTGAGTGAACGGCTGGAGAGATCCTTTAAAATACTGAAAGGTCAGGGAAGGATTACCGAAATCAATATTGCAGAGACATTAAAGGAAGTTCGCAGGGCTTTGCTGGATGCTGACGTTAACTTTAAGATTGCCAAACAATTCACCGATACCGTGAAGGCAAAAGCCCTGGGACAGGAAGTGCTTCGCGTAGTTAATCCGTCACAGATGATGATCAAGATCGTTCATGATGAACTCACGGAGCTGATGGGAGGGGATAAAACAGAGATCAATATTAAAATCAATCCTGCCGTTATTCTGATTGCGGGTCTACAGGGATCAGGAAAAACAACTTTCAGCGGCAAACTGGCCAGATGGGTTAAAACAAAAAAAAGCAAGAATCCTATGCTTGTCGCAGGCGATATTTACAGACCTGCTGCAATTGAACAGCTAAAGATAATAGGAGCACAGGTTGAGGTGCCGGTATATACTGAGGAGGGTAACAGGAATCCTGTCCAGATAGTTAAGAACTCAGTAAGAGAGGCAAAGATTAAGGGACATGATGTTGTGATCATAGATACTGCCGGCCGCCTCGCTGTTGACGAGGAAATGATGAATGAAATCTCCGCGATCAAGGATGCTGTCAATCCTCATGAGATACTGTTTGTCGTGGATTCCATGACAGGTCAGGATGCAGTCAACACTGCAAAGGAATTCAACGATCGTCTCGATTTTGACGGTGTTGTCCTTACCAAGCTCGACGGTGATACACGCGGAGGAGCCGCCCTGTCGATCAGATCTGTTGTCAATAAACCTGTAAAATTTGTTAGCACAGGCGAGAAAATGGATGCTATCGACATTTTCTATCCGGAAAGGATGGCTGACAGGATCCTTGGTATGGGTGATATAATTACCCTTGTCGAAAAAGCCCAGGAACAATATGACGTGGAGCAGGCAAGGAAACTGCAGAAAAAAATAGCCAGGGACCAGTTCGACTTCAACGATTTCATTGCGCAGATCCAGCAGGTTAAGAAGATGGGAAACGTGAAAGACCTGATGTCAATGATCCCGGGTGTGGGGAAAGCTGTAAAGGACCTTGAAATAGATGATAACGCGTTTAAAGGCATTGAAGCAATAATAAGAAGCATGACACCCGGTGAAAGAGCCAATCCTGCTGTGATCAACGGAAGCAGGCGCAAGAGGATAGCCCTGGGAAGCGGTACCACTGTCCAGGAAGTCAACAAGCTCCTGAAACAATTCGATGAAACCCGCAAGATGATGAAAATGGTGACAAAGGGAGGAAATGCGGCAAAAATGATGGGAAGAAAATAAGTAAGACTATGTATACCCTGATTGATGGCAAAAAAGTTGCCGCCGAAATGAAGCTCGAAATAGCAGAAGAGGTCCGGAAACTGAAGGATACAGGTAAAAAGATCCCTCACCTGGCCGCGATACTTGTCGGAGACGATCCTTCAAGCCAGACTTATGTGGCTAATAAAGTCAAAGACTGCGAAGAGGTAGGTTTCAGATCAACCCTGGTAAAATTTGATGCTGGTATCCCTGAATCCGCTTTAATCGATAAAATAATTCAGTTCAACGACGATCCGGATATAGATGGTTTTATCGTTCAATTACCATTACCTGATCATATCCGGGAACAAAAAGTGATCGAACTGATTGATCCTTCAAAAGATGCAGACGGGTTCCATCCGGTTAACCTGGGCAGGATGGTCATCGGTATTCCGGGATTCCTCCCTGCAACACCATATGGGATTGTTGAACTTATAAAAAGGTATTCAATAGAAACGGCCGGAAGAAAATGCGTTGTGATCGGCAGAAGTAATATAGTAGGACGCCCTGTAAGCATTCTTCTTTCCCAGAAGGGCATGGATGCAACTGTAACCGTTGTCCATAGCCGGACAAAGAATATTAAGCAGATAATTGCCTGTTCTGACATCATAATTGCTGCTCTCGGATCTCCCGGCTTTGTTACAGCCGATATGGTAAAGGAGGGTGCAGTGGTCATTGATGTCGGTACCACTCGTGTGGATGCACCTGAAACAAAATCAGGATGGAAACTTGCAGGTGATGTGGATTTTGCCAATGTCGCACCCAAATGCTCTTTCATAACTCCTGTTCCGGGAGGTGTGGGACCCATGACCAGAGTATCCCTTTTGAAGAATACCCTGCTTGCTGTAAAGTCAGTAAAATAAACTTTATTCCAGACCAGTGAATGAAACTCCTCTTAAATAGAGGTCATATTCTCCTTTTCCTCCGGATCTGTCGGATGAGAAAATCATTAAGTAGTTTGAGAAATCTTCATGGGTGACCAGGACTGGCCTGTATTCGTTGGCTGAGGTATTTATATCGGGTCCGAAGTTATGCGCTTTTCCCCATTTCCCGCTCTTACAGATTGAATAATAGAGATCATATCCGCCCAATCCTCCTGGCCTGTTTGAAGCAAAGACCATATACTTCCGGCTCACTACAGGACATTTATCATCGTTTGAGCTGTTAATGCTGTCAACAGTTGCAGAAACGGAATAACTGGTTCCGAACCATTCTGACAATGCAGTTTCTGAAGGTCTTTTTTTGAAGTATATATCAAAGTTTCCGCCTGCATCCGATGAGAAATATAAAGTGTCCTGATTTGTATCCAGACAAATATAGGAATCGTCATACGATGTATTAAGGAGACTCACAGGAAAGGGCCCCAGTATATCAGGAAGAGTGGTCCCGAATACAGGGCGGTTTTTAAGGTAATAAAAATCGAGGTTGCCTGATGAATTTTCCGAGGATAAAAGCATATACTCATATCCATCCTCTGAGCTGAAGATCCGGAATGGTCCGTAATCATTGCCGGAAGTATTTGCAGTTTTCAGCAGTTTTGACAGGAAAGCATCATTGGTGATTTCCGATCCGAAGCCAAATTCCCCGTCTGTCTGGTCGAAGGTGAATGTTATCTCTCCCTGTACAAGATCAAACTGCCCTCCTGAACTGCCCCTGTTGCTCGAAAAGACCAGGATAATATCCCCATTAAGCACATAACATGAGGTATTGAAATCATCATATACAGAATTGATATCCGTAATATTAAGGGTAGTATCCGGAAATATACCCTGCGGAAATTTTATGGGATTTTCGGTTTTTTTGCAGGATACTATTAACGTTATTACAGGCAGCATGGAGCATATAAGCAGTAAAGCTATCCCTTTTGACGATCTTTTCATTATGAGAATATTACAGAGCTGATCCATGCAAAGATATTAATAATTGTATTAAATGAAAAACCGGGCGGATGCCCGGTCTTTCTGAGGTAGAATTTAGGTTAATTCTAGGGTAAATTGGGTATAGGGTATTTTCGTTATTTTATAACAGAAAGATGAAGAATATGTTCCGGAGGTTGCGTCAGTTTGATAAAAAACATGAAAAAAATGGTAATTAGTTTGTATTGCATTGGATATTAGGTGTTTAAAAATACATTGGATTGTTAATAATTGATCAGAAGGTGAATTATCCCTGAAGAAAATAGTATTACTTTTGTAAAGTAATGATCTGAATGATGGAAGAAGACAAGTACGGATATACGCATGACGAGGAGATCAGAGAGGCTGTTCGGAAATTTGAAAAAATGCGGAAAAACAACGAAAACTATTTCTTTGATGTCATTGAATTCGAATCCATCATTGATTACTATATTGAAAGCAACAACTCCCTGAAAGCTTACGAAGCTGCCATACTGGCTGTAAAACAACATCCCAATTCTGTTTCAATACAGCTCAGGAAAGCAAAGGTACTCCTCGACAAGGGCAGGGCCGTGGAAACACTCCGGATTCTTAAGAAACTTGAGAGTCTCGAACCCGGCAATCATGAAATTTATATTGCTAAAGGAACCGCGATGGGAATGCTTGGAGACATCCAGGGAGCAAAAAAAATGTTTGACTATGCTCTTTCACTTGATTCCGACGAGACCGGAAATATCCTTTGGGCAATTGTATCTGTTCTTCAGAACCTTAATTATTACGAGCAAATTATTCCATTTCTGAAGAGACTTATCGATTTAGAACCTCATTTTAAAGCCCATTTGTACGATCTGGCCTATGCTTACGAAAAGACCGAAGATTATGATAACAGCATTCTATACTACCTGAAATATCTTGAAGACGAACCGTTCTCGGATAGTGCATGGTATAACCTTGGTATTATATATAATAAATTGGACCTCGCTGAAAAGGCTATGGATGCATACGATTATGCCCTTGCAATAAACTCCCAGAATACGTTTGCAATGTTTAATAAAGGAAACATCCTGAGTAACCTGGATCGTTATTCTGAAGCCATTCCGGTTTACCATGAATATCTTGAAAGTGAACCTGATAGCTTCGAAGCTATGACATACCTTGCAGAATGCTACGAGAAAACAGAAGAATACTCCCTGGCGAAAAAATATTATAACGAGGCTATAGAACTGGCTCCGGAATATGCAGATCCGTGGTTTGGTTTAGGCATGGTTGAATTCAACATGAGCAATTATGACAGCAGCCTTATTTTCTTCAGGAAAGCAGTCAGGCTTGACGATGAAAACCCTGAATTCTGGTACTTCCTTGGAAAAACCCATTACATCAAAGGAGAGAAAAAAGCTGCTTTGAGATGTTTCAGGGAAGCATTGAAGCTGGATTCATATTATGGTGAGGTCTGGGCAGACCTGGGAATGATAATTATGAGCGAAAACCTGGTTGTTAAATCTATACCTTATCTTGAACAGGCATATAAAATTACCGGCGATGTACCTGGAATAAACTATCTTCTTGCTGTATTTTATCTTAAAGCCGGAATCCCGGAAGATGCTTACAGCCACTTTTACCGTGCCGTCGAAACGGATAAAGACCTCTACTTTGAGTTTAAAAATATGTTCCCTGTTAAGCTTCTCACTGTAAAGATGAATAACCTGCTTGAAAAGAATAACCTTATCTGATATTATTTCCAGTAACTATGAAAAACCAGATTCCGTATTTACCAGACCGTCCGCTTAAACCAAGGGATTCCGGCATTACTATGGTCATGGATAAAGGCCTCAGTATCAGGGAGGCTGAGGATTTTATGTCAGTGGGCAGCGAGTATACCGATTTTGTAAAACTTGGCTTCGGAACATCCCTGATCACACCCGGAGCAGACAAGAAAATCAGGGTATATAAAAAAGCCGGAGTTATACCATACTTCGGAGGCACACTGTTCGAAGCATATATCATACGTGGGATGTTCAGGGAATTTGTCGGATTACTCGATAAGTACGAGATTGAAATGGTGGAAGTATCTGACGGATCCTATGATATCGAAAGCTCAAAAAAGCTGGAGTATATCAGGGAACTGGCAAAACAGAGAACTGTCATCTCAGAAGTCGGCTCCAAGAAGAAAGAAGTGATCTATACTCCTGAAGAGTGGGTCTCCATGATGAAAGCTGAACTGGATGCGGGCTCCGTCAAAGTGATAGCAGAAGCCCGCGAATCAGGAACAACAGGCATCTATAATGAGGACGGGTCCGTAAACAATAAGATAATAGGCGCGATATCCGAGCATGTAAAGCTTGAAAACGTGATCTGGGAGGCCCCTTTGAAATCACAACAGGCATGGTTTATCAAGCATTTCGGAGCCAATGTAAATCTTGGCAATATCGCTCCATCTGAGATAATCCCCCTGGAATCTCTGAGACTCGGACTCAGGGGAGATACATTTTTCCAGTTTCTCCCTGATAACCTTAAATAAAGACTTCCTCTGAAGGCAAATTCGCTTAGTGATGAGAAAATTCGGCTTGATAGGATTTCCTCTCGGTCATTCATTCTCTGAAGATTATTTTACTCAGAAGTTTGAAAGGGAAAAAATAAATGACTGCATTTATGAGAATTATCCCATCAGATCAATAGAAGAGCTTCCGGGTATTATATGCAGCAACCCCGGTTTATGCGGTCTGAACGTTACTATTCCCTACAAGACTGCTGTTCTGCGCTATGCAGATTGTACGGACCCGGAAGTTAAGGAGATAGGAGCTGCCAACGTTTTAAAAATCAGGAGAGATAAGAATATAACAAGAGTTTCAGCATTTAACAGCGATATAGCCGGCATCAGGGATACATTACTTCCTTATCTTGAAGAGAATGTACGAAAAGCATTGATTCTGGGAACAGGAGGCAGCTCTAAAGCAGTTGCCTTTACCTTGCAGAAAATGGGGATTGAAATTCAAAAAGTCTCAAGATCAAAACAGCCCGATACGCTGACTTACGATGAAATTGATTCATCAGTTATAGCCGGTACTGATCTCATAATCAATACAAGTCCTCTTGGAATGTATCCTGATGTTTCCTCAAGACCCGCTCTGAATTATGATCTTTTGAATGAAAAGCACATACTTTTTGACCTTGTTTACAATCCGGAGATCACTTCATTCCTGAGAATGGGGCAGGAGAGAGGCTGCAGGATAATAACCGGACTGAAAATGCTCTATTCCCAGGCTGAAAGATCCTGGGAAATATGGAATGATCCGGGTTACTGACACTAACCTTAATCAGATTATAATCACGTATTATAATACGTATTATAATACGTTGTTATACACTTGAACACATGAGCATTAGATCATGACATAGTTGAGACAATGTGCTTATTATCCGGGAATTAGCCCCCCTTCAGAGCTTGCTCTGAACGTAGCGAAGAGGGGGATGGGGGGTAAATCTCTGCCGGATATTCTATTTCTGTCAGAAAGAGTCCCTTTGCCGGGGCTGATTTTCCTGCCCTGGAGCGATCCTTGGCATGGATTATTGATTCAAATTCCTGAATTGCCAGTTTCCCGGTTCCTATCTCCACCATCGTGCCCACAATAGCTCTGACCATGTTCCTCAGGAACCTGTCAGCCCTTATTGTAAATATCATCCGGCTCTCCGATTCATTCCAGTTTGCAGAGTATACTGTGCAAAGGTTTGTCTTTACGTCCGAATGAAGCTTGCTGAAACTCGTGAAATCATTGTTTCTCAATAACAACTCACATGCTTCGTTCATTTTTTTTATATCAAGGTCTCCGTGAATGAACCATGAAGAATCCTCCCTGAAAGGATCCTTGATCCTTGAAATGAAATAGCTGTATGTCCTTGAAATTGCGCTGAATCTGGCATGAGCATCAGGCCTCACTTTAATGATTCCTGAAGCTGATATATCTTTAGGAAGGAACCTGTTGAGCCTGAAAAGGATATTCTTTTTTTCGGCAAGATCTGGTTTTTCGCTGTCAAAATGTGCACAGAAAACAAGAGCATGAACCCCCGTGTCGGTCCTGCCGGCGCCTGTAGTGATTATTGATTCACCCAGAATCGTGCTCAAAGTATCTTCAATCACTTTCTGGACAGTAACCGAATTCGGCTGAACCTGCCAGCCGTGGTATGATGATCCTTTGAACGAAATGAATATGAAATACCTGGTCTTCATCATTATTCCTGTACTGCAAATATAACTCACTTTTCAGTCAGGCACTATGCCCGGCATACTGACACCATGATAAACAGGTGAAAAATATATTCCTGCACCTGTTTGAAAATCGATCTTAAGATGTATTTTTACTGCTGTCAAAATAGCTTTACTGCACCGGTTAAAATCTGTAAAACATAATGATTGAAAATCTAAAATCCTCTCACCATGAAAGTTGAATTAAGCTGGATTGATTATCTGATCATGATAATCTATTTCATTTTTGTCCTGGGTATCGGCTGGTTCCTGAGAAAATACATGAAGAATGCCAATGCCTTCCTCGAAGCAGGCCGTTCAATACCTGCCTGGGTTGCCGGCCTGGCATTTATTTCTACCAACCTGGGAGCCCTGGAAGTAATGGGAATGACCGGCTCGGGTCTGAAATACGGGATGCTTACCACCCATTTTTACTTGATAGGAGCTATACCTGCCATGATTTTCCTCGCCCTTTTCATGATGCCGTTCTATTATGGCTCCAAAGCACGTTCTGTTCCGGAGTTCCTTAAGCTCAGATATGATGAAAAAACCAGAGGACTAAACGCAATTCTTTTTGCAGTTATGACCATCCTTGCATCTGGAATTTCAATGTATGCCCTGGCAATTCTTATGGAAAAAGTACTGGGGTGGGACTTCAACATAAGTCTCTGGATTTCAGCATTGATAGTTTTAGCCTATACTTATCTTGGAGGCCTCTCTTCGGCTATTTATAACGAGGTGTTACAATTCTTCATAATTGTAATTGGGCTTCTGCCCCTCGTAATCCTAAGCCTTAAGGATGTCGGAGGCTGGAGCGGACTGAAAGAGAGCCTGGCACCGATCACTCCTTCGAACTTCGCTCCTGATACATGGACCACTACATGGAAATACTCAGGACATGCCACATCCAATCCAATGGGAGTTGAATGGTTCGGAATTCTGTTTGGACTGGGATTCGTTCTCTCGTTCGGATACTGGTGCACGAACTTTCTTATTGTCCAGAGAGCTTTTGCCGCGGAATCAAAATCTGCCGCGAGGAAAGTTCCTCTTATCGGCGCACTGCCGAAGATGTTCATCCCTTTCCTGATAATCGTTCCGGGTATCATCGCACTGGTACTGATGAATGATCCTGGTAAAGGATTTGTTCTTCCGACTGACACGGGCGGCAAACCGATTTACGACTATACGATTATCATGCTTCTTAAACAATATCTTCCGGCCGGAGTCCTTGGTCTGGGTATTACTGCCCTGCTGGCTTCATTCATGTCGGGTATGGCAGGGAACGTTTCAGCTTTCAACACAGTCTGGACATATGATATTTACCAGAGCTATATCCGGAAAAGAACCAGCGATGAAGCAGCCGATGATAAACATTATCTGAACGTAGGCAGAATTGCTACAATATTCGGGGTGCTCCTCAGTATCGCGTCTGCATATATTGCCAGTAAATTCGGAAATATAATGGATTTCCTGCAGACAATTTTCTCTATGATAAATGCCCCTCTGTTTGCTGTAATCTTCCTTGGCATGTTCTGGAAGAGAACCACGGGGCATGCCGCCTTTACCGGATTGCTTTCAGGTTTCCTGATCGCACTTCTTCATCATGGGCTTACTGCTCCTGCAGGTGCGACAACGCTAGTGAAAGGGGGCTGGATTGGAGTTGTGCATACCTATCCGGTTGAGATGGCCCAGAACTTCTGGACCGCCATAATAGCATTCACGGTGGCAACTACTGTCACGGTAGTTTTAACATTTCTTACAAAACAACTCAAGACAGAAGGAGAACTGCACGGTCTTGTTTATTCACTTACACCTCATGAAATGGAAGAAGGTCTGAAATGGCACCAACGCCCTGCCGGACTGGCAATCATTGTAGCTGTAATTTGTATTATTTTAAGTATAATATTCTGGTAGGAGGATTGTAAAATGGTAGATATAAGAATTCCAATAGGTCTGATGTTCACATTACTGGGTGTGCTAATCACAGTATTCGGTTTTGCAACAAATTCAGATGCTGATTTGTATCAGAGGTCTCTCGGCATAAATGTCAATATCCTGATGGGATTGATTATGCTTGCATTTGGTCTTGTCATGCTTTTCTTTGCCAGAAAAAAGAAAACTCCATGAATCCTTATAAGGATGAAAAATTTAAGGAACTGAGATATATATTTCCGGGCTTTGATGATTATTAACATTTAGTTAATTGACTATATGAATCGAAGAAAATTTATCGGAACATCCGGGGCTGCAGCAGGTGCTGCGGTTCTGGGACCTATTTCAACCTCTTTAAGCCAGGATTCACCTGTCTCCGGGCAGAAAACAAGTATGGCAGGCAGAATAAAGCTAGGATTGTACTCTATTTCCTATGGAGGTATATGGTATAAAGGGAGGGCACTTACCTTTGACGAATTATGTGCCAAAGCAAAGGAATCCGGTTTTAACGGAGTCGAGCTTGATAACAAGCGTCCCATGGGAAATCCTTTGGATCTTGATCAGAGGAAAAGGGACGAAATGCGGAACACTCTGTCACGTTACGGGCTAGAGATACCTTGCGTGGCGGCCAATAATGATTTTTCCAGCCCTATTCCTGAACAGAGAGAATGCCAGCTCCTTATGGTGAGAGAAACTGCAAGACTTGCAAAAGACCTTGGAGCTAAGATAGTCCGCCTGTTCGCTGCCTGGCCCGGAGTCCCGATACACGAAGGTATAGGCACGTATGATTTCAGCCGCGACCAGAGCGGTAATTACTATTTCCAGTCCCAGTACCCTTATGCAACATTCCTGGACAGATGGAACTTTACAAGAGAATGCCTCAGGGAAGCCGCAAGGATGGGAGAGGAGTTCGGCGTGGTAATGGCTTTGCAGAACCATGCTCCGCTTATAAGGACATGGAAAGATACATATGATCTTGTTAAGGAGGTTAATTCCCCCTGGCTCAAAATATGCCTCGATCTGCCTATTTTCGAGAACCTTGATAAGGAATATGTGGCCAATGCTGCCCGTACTGTGGGAAAGCTCCAGGTACACTCGCATTATGGCGGGGAATTTTACAGGGATGAGAACCGGGTGGTTCGACAGAAAGCCATGAGCGGCCGTTTCGGGAGGCCGCTTCCCGACTATGCGCACTACATGAGTCTTATGAATGAGATCAGCTACAGCGGCTGGTTTACCTTTGAATTGTGCCATCCTGTTATAAATGACGACCATACTCCGGCCGGAATTGAGTATGTCCATGACCAGGTTGCCATGGCACGTGAATACATGGCAGCCATAATTAAATAGTTTGTCCGTTTCCTACAAAATACTTTAAGGTTGTTTATGAAAGAGAACAGTATCTGGAGAGGTTTTGCCAGCGATAATAATTCAGGTGTACATCCGGAGATCCTTAGTGAATTGTCAGCAGTAAATGCCGGACACGCTGTAGGATACGGGGCCGACATCTATACTGAACAGGCAAAAAACCTGTTCCGGGAACAGCTGGGTCCGCAAACTGAAGTCTTTTTTGTTTTTACCGGAACTGCTGCAAATGTCCTTGGTCTGTCAGGAATCACCAGGTCATGGAATTCGGTCATTACCGCGTATACAGCTCACCTGGAGCAGGATGAGTGCGGAGCTCCTGAAAAATTCACGGGTTGCAAGGTGCTGACTGTGGACACGCCGGATGGAAAGATCAGTACGGAAATGATTAAGAAACACCTGCATGGTTTTGATTTTGAACACCATGCACAGCCCAAAGTTATCTCCCTTACACAGGCAACAGAAATGGGGACAGTATATTCTGCATCTGAGATCAGAACAATTGCAGATTTTGCCCATTCCATGGGATTGCTGGTTCACATTGACGGGGCCAGGATGGCTAATGCTGCAGTTTCTCTGGGACTTCCCTTCAGAGCTTTTACAACTGATGCAGGTGTTGATGTGCTCTCTTTTGGCGGCACCAAGAACGGTATGATGTTCGGCGAAGCAGTATGTTTCCTGAAGGCAGGATTGTCTGACAATTTCAAATATATCAGAAAACAGGGAATGCAGCTGGCATCAAAAATGAGATATATCTCTGCTCAGTATATCGCATATTTCAGGGATAATCTGTGGGAGAGGAATGCTTCACATTCAAATTCTATGGCACATCTGCTGGCAGAGAAACTGGATTCAGTCACAGGAGTAAGAATAACCCAGAAAGTTCAATCTAACGGAGTTTTCGTCATTATACCACACGATGTGGCTGAAAAAGTGATGAAGCAGTACTTTTTCTATTCGTGGAATGAGGATATATCTGAATACAGGTTGATGACAAGCTGGGATACGACTGAAGAGGATATCAATGAGTTTGTGGGTCTGCTTGAGGAGGAATTATTAGAGAAGAATTAGGATTGAAGAACAAACGAACAGCGAATTTAGAAGTACAATAATATAACTTCTGCATTCTGATTTCGTTTGTTCGCTGGTCTTACTTCAAAAAAAAAGGTGTCGTTCTGAGACACCTTTTAATATAATCAATAAAATGATTCTTATTTAAGCGTAAAGGTGATAGGTACCATGTACCATACAGGGACAGGTTTACCTCCCT
>Ga0172362_10000563_pt1 | contig 30604 bp, 24 predicted proteins | sample LakKivs1_kivu2a2_FD_114534 | JGI IMG/M metagenome (GOLD analysis project Ga0172362, IMG submission 114534) | Sediment microbial communities from Lake Kivu, Rwanda - Sediment s1_kivu2a2 | ecosystem: Environmental > Aquatic > Freshwater > Lake > Sediment | place: Rwanda: Western Province, Lake... | reverse complement strand
TCCAGCAGATCGCGCACCTGCTCGCCGATGGCCTTCAGCTTCTCCGTGGCCGCCTCGCGCGTCTTCAGGTCCGCTGCGCCGAGCTGGGCGATGAGCGCCGCGGCGGCGCGAGCCTGCTCGGCCGTGAGCGCAGCGGGGCGGCTGGCGGGCGGCTGGCCCGGCGTCCGGCCGTACCTGCGCGCAAGCCCATCGACCAGGTCCAGCAGCTCGGCACACGGGCCCTCGCGCGGGTGCGTGTAGCTCCTGGAGCGTCGCTTGCCGGCTTCATCCGTCCACTCGAACAGGATGTGCCCGGCATCCTCGGCCTCCGGACCTTCGCCTGCACCGGCGACAGCGGCAAGCAGTTCCTTGAGCTTCGCTTCGGGGAGCCTGCCTGCAAGGCGGATGGCAGTCGATGTTCCATCGCTCTTGTTGACCCGGCGGTGGACGTACCCGAACTGCCCGTCCCCGCTCACGCGCAAGTCGCGAAGCACGCCCGCACCCCACCCGCCGCGATACACCATCTGCAGCGCCTGTCGGGGCTGGGCGGCCGCGCCCTTGTCGGCCGCCGGCTTGGCGGCCGCGTCCGCACCGGCCTGCCTGGCCGACTGGTCATGCCTCGCGGCGGGCTTCGCCGCCCAAGCTGCGCCGCCGAGGGCCACGAGCATCGCCAGGATCGCCTTCATCGCCTTCTCCTGACCGGCGGTATGGGCCGCCGGGGCCTCTGCTGCTGGCCACTTTCAGTGCAGGGACTTCATCAGCTTCAGTACGCCCACGTCCGTCCGCTGCCCCGCCCTCGCGGCGATGCCCCCCTTGCCGCCTCCGCCGGCCGAACCATACGCGCTCACGTTCAGCTCGCCCGGCGGCACCACGGCCTCGAACGTGCCGTCGTCCTTTGTCCTCGCTCGCACCACGCCGGCCGGCTCCGTTCGCGTGGCGATGGACCCGTCTGGCATGGTGACTTTCTTGGTCACCTTCGGCCCGGGCTTCGTCGGGTATACATTCACCTCCACGTCACCCGCCGGGTCTCCCGCCGCATCCACCACCCTGCCTGTCACGACCGCCATCTTCGGATCGGCCGGACTGCTTGCCGCAGGGTCCGCCAGCCGGAAGCCCGCCCCGCTGAGCAGGAACGCATCCAGCAGCGTGTGCCCCTCGCCCGGCGTGATCTTCACAACGCCGAAGTCGCCACTTGCCCCGCTCGAGGGCATTGTTTCCACCTTGAGCTCCTTCATCGACCGCAGCCGCTGCTGCTCGGCCGGCGCCGCCAGCCGCTCCATCGCGCCCCAGACCTTGTAGGCGTATGGTTCGGGCACCTGCCCGACCTTCGCGATCGCCTCGTGCGGCGTTTTCGCCACCGGGATCGCCCGCTCCCAGCGCCCGTCCATGAATACGATTCCCGCCAACACGTGCGGAACCGTCTTCAACGCCGCCTCCGGGTCCTTCTTCCCGCAGTCCAGCAGCAGCAGCGACGAGTACGTCAGCCGGTCCTTCCTCGCGTCGCTCCGCGCGAGCACCTTGACCACGGCAACGCCCGCGGCCTTCAAGCCGCCCAGCACCGCCTCGTGCGCGGCCTTCTGCCCGGCCGCTATTGCCTCCGGCGCCGGGCCGCCCGCCCCCTCCAGCTTCGCGCACGGCCAGAGCACGAAGCTCACCAGTGCCTTCTGGCCGCGGATCAACTTCGCCATCTCGTCCTTGTTCGCGCTGCTGGCACCGGCCGCCATCGCCGGCGCCGCCAGCAGCGCCGACAGGGCCGCGGCAATCGTCATCTTCGTTCGCATTTGGGTCTCCTTGCCAGAGTCAATCGCGGTTCCGTTGGTCGGCGCGTTCGCCCGCCGCGGGAGCCGAGGCCGGTGCCTGGCCGTGCGGCTTGCCGTGAGGCGGACGTGGGGCCGGCCCCGCCTGCCGCAATTCCTGCTCGATGGCCAGCAGCCCGCGGACGACGGCGTCGAAGTCCTTCTGCGCCTGCGGGTGGGCGGCCTTGAGCTTCTGGTTGTACGGTCCGGTGTCGGCCGAGATGCTGAGGTTTTCCTTGTTGCCGCGCACGGACAGCGACAGGCCGACGAGCGCGTCGGGCCACCAGAGTTGGCGGGGCATCCTGTCCAGCCCCTTGCCGGCCAGCAGCGTGCCGATTCGCTTCGCGATCGCCTCCGTCTGCTCGCGCGTCAGCGGCAGGTCGACGTAGCCCTTCTGGCCGGCGGCGGTGACCACCGCGTCGGTGAAGCGGAAGAAGCCCTTCGCCCCGCCGGGCTTCCGCGGCGAGAGCGTCAGGGCCAGGCTGACGGCCTCCGGCGCCACGTCGCCCTTGGCCAGGCCGGCCAGCGCCTGCTCCAGCGACAGCTTGCCCGGGTCCAGCCCCTTGGCCGCCAGCGGCTTGAGCGGCTCATGCAACCCGGCAACGAGGTCGGCCAGGGGCTTGGACTGCTCGCCGCCGGCGAGCTGTGTGACGGTCTTCGACACGTCGCCCATGCGGAACTCCACGCTCCTGACGAGCAGCGCCGGCGCCATGGGCGCCCCGGGCGCCGGCCCCCCGACGGCCGGGCCGCCGCGCCCGCCCAGGCCGCCGAACGTCGGCGGCATGTCGGCAAAGCCCGCCTTGACCAGCCGGCCGACGGCCTCCCGCACGTCCTTCGGCGGCAGCTTCACCTGCACGTCGCCGACGAAGCCCACCCCGCTGCCGTAGACCTCCACGTCGACGCCCGCGCCGCGGTCCCGGGCCTTCAGTCGCAGGCCGTCCGGCGCCTTCCGCCCGGCCGCCACGTCTTGCAGGAGGGCCGACAGCTTGTCGCCAGGGCGGTCCGGTGACACCCCCGCGGCCGGGGCCGCGAGAAACGTAGCCAGCAGGGCGATCGAAGCGTGTTGCGCTCGGACCGGCATGTCGCGCTCCTTGGCTGCACAGTATTCACCGTGCGAATAGACGCACACCGGTTGCGGAAGTTCCGCGGGGCGCCGCGCCCGGTCGGGAACAAGAGGGCCGCTCCGCCTCGGCTGGCGCCGGACCGGGCGCCCGGTGCCACCGAAGCGAAGCGGCCTTCGCGGTGTCCCCCGGCCACAGGCCGGGAGCGGACGGGGCGTTGGGGCTACTTCTTCAGGGCTCTGATCTTCTCATGCAGGGCGTGCACCTGGCTGTCAAGCTGCTTGAGCTGATCGCCGGCCTTGGCGGCGTCGGTGTCGGCCTTGAACAGCTCGTCGATCTTCTTGTCCAGCGCCCGGCGGGCGTCGTCGCGCGCCTTGCGCGGCCCGGCCACGGTCTTGTCGGAAACATCACGATAGGCCTTCTCGGCCTCGGCGAGGGCCTTGGCCTCGGGCAGGGCCTTGGCGGCCGTCTCGTAGGCCTCCTTGGCTTTCTTTTCCGCCTCGGCCTCGGGCAGGGCGCTCTTCATCTTGTTGTAGGCCTCGTAGGCGGCCTTGTAGGCGGCATCGGCGGCCTCGTAGCCGGGCTGACCGCGGAGCTTGTCGCGTTCCTTCGTGGCGGCGATGCGGGCCTGGTACTCCGGCGTGTTGTGCCGCTTGTCGGCGAAAGCCTTCACGGCCTCCTCCATCGCCTTGTACTCCGGCATGGCGCGGCGGGCCTTCTCGTAGGCGGCCCGGGCCTCCTCGTACGGCTTGCGGGCGGCCGCGACCTCCGGCGTCTCCTTGGCCTTGTCGTAGGCGGCGTCGGCCTCCTCGTAGGCCTTGCGTTCCGCCGCCACGCCGTCGCCCTTGGCGATCTTCTCGCGGATGTCCCGAACCTGCCTGCGCAGCTCGTCGCGCTGCTTGTTGAGGGCCTGCTCCTCGGCCTGAAGCGCCTTGAGCTGGGCGTCGGCGCTGGCCGCGGGGGCGGCCTCCTGCGCCAGGGTCGGGCACACCATGGCCGCGACCAGTACGACAGTGAATGCCATCGTCCTCATTGCTGCGTCTCCCGTTCGTGCCCTGGGTTGTTTGCAGCCCCGCGTCCGGGCATCGAGACGCGAGAGCCGATTGCGATACGAGACACACCGTCGGGGCCGTCGCTAGCCCGGCGCCCCGCCCGCCCGCTTCGGGCGGCCGTTCTCCTATTGACGGCCGCGGCGAAGAGGTAACGCCCCCAACCACAACTTTCCCCGCCGCCACCGCCCCAATCCGGCCCACGGCGAAGGGGGTTAAGGCTGAATGGAGGCGTGCGGCCTGCTGCGTGCGCCACGGAGACGGAGCAACCATGGTACGGCTGGTGGCCATTGCGGCGGCGGCGCTGCTGCTGACCGGGTGCGGCGAGCGGTCGGGCCCGCGCGGTCGGCCGGAGACGACCTCTGCGCCGACGGTCGCGGCAGCGCCGCGCGACGACGAGCCGTTCGTCAACTCCGTCGGCATGAAGCTGCTCTACGTCCCGCCGGTGCGGTGCACGCTGGGCAGCCCGCCCGACGAGCCGGGGCGCTACGCCGACGAGCCGCAGCGGCAGGTTGTCTTCGCTCGCGGCTTCCACCTCGGCGCCACCGAGGTCACGCGCCGCCAGTGGCGCGCGGTCATGGGCGGCGGCGGCGACGCCAACGGCGACGACTTGCCCGCCGCCCGCGTCGGCTGGGCCGACGCCATCGCCTTCTGCCGCGCCCTCAGCCGGCGCGAAGGCCGCACATACCGCCTACCCACCGAAGCCGAATGGGAGTGCGCCTGCCGCGCCGGCTCGCCCGGGCCGTTCGCCGGCAGCGGCAAGCTCGACGAGATGGGCTGGCACATCGACAACAGTGGCGAGCGGCCGCACCGCGTCGCGCAAAAGACCCCCAACGCCTGGGGCCTGTTCGACATGCACGGCAACGTGGCGGAATGGTGCGCCGACCTGTATGGTGCGTCGGTCCCGGCGGGTCTGCCCGGGGCGGGCGCCGCGGCCGCCGCGGCGGCGGCGACGGTGGTGCGCCCCTCGGCCGTGCGCGGCACGCGGGCCAACTCGAAGATCGAGTTGGGGATGGTCGGCTCGGGCGGGCGCGGCAACTGGATCGGTGAGCTGTTCGGCAAGCACGGCGGCTACCAGTTCGTCGCCTGCGGCGATTACTTCGCCGACCGCGTCGAGGCGTTCGGCAAGCGGTTCGCCGTGCCCGAGTCGCGCCGCTACACCGGCCTGGCCAGCCACGCGAGGCTGCTGGCCGGCAAGTGCGACGCCGTCGTCATCGAAAGCCCCCCGTACTTCCACCCCGCCCAGGCCGCCGCCGCCGTCGAGGCAGGAAAGCACGTCTATCTCGCCAAGCCTATCGCGGTGGACGTGCCCGGCTGCCTGACCGTCGGCCAGGCCGGCCGAAAGGCCACCGAAAGAAAGCTCGTCTTCCTCGTGGACTTCCAGACGCGGGCCGACCGGCTCTTCCAGGAGGCCATCAAGCGCGTCCACAACGGCGACATCGGGCGGCCGGTCAACGGCGCCGCCTGCTACTACTGCGGGCTGATGTACGGCACGGCCGTGCCGACCACGCCCGAGCAGCGCCTGCGCAAGTGGTCGCTGGTCAGCGCGCTGTCGGGCGACATCATCGTCGAGCAGAACATCCACGCCATCGACGTGATGTGCTGGGCGATGGACGCCGACCCGCTGTGGGCCGTCGGCACCGGCGGGCGGAAGCTCCGCCAGGGCGACGGGATCATCTGGGACCATTTCAACCTCGTCTACGGCTTCCCGGGCGACGTGCCCGTGAGCTTCACGTCGCGGCAGTTCGGGCAGGGGCCCGACGACATCGGCTGCCTCGTCCACGGCCAGAGGGGCACGCTCGACGCCCACTACTTCACGTACGTCAAGATCCTCGGCTCGGCGCCCTACGCCGGCGGCACGACCAGCGTGTTCACCAGCGGCGCCGAGGCGAACATCGCCACGTTCCACACGTGCATCACCCAGGGCCGCTGCGACAACCTCACGGCCCCCGCCAGCGTCCGCAGCAACCTCGCCTGCGTGCTGGGGCGCATGGCCGCCTGGAGCGGCAAGCGCGTCACGTGGGACGAGATGATGAAGGCCAACGAGGCCCTCCGGCCCGACCTGAAGGGGCTGAAGGACTAGGCGATTGCGCCTGCCTGCCTGCGGCGAGCGGGCAGGGAGTGCGGATTGCGGATCGCGGATGAAAAGGAGCCAAGCATGGTGACCTCGCGTAGGCGGTTTCTGGCGGGCGGCGCTGCCGCGGCGGCCGGCGCGGTGCTGGTCCGACGGCTGATGGCGATGAAGCAGGCCGGCGACCTGCCCGCCCTGCGGATCGGCGTGTGCGACTGGTCCTTCGGCGCACGCGGACCGGCGGCCTTCGAGAAAGCCGCCGCCATCGGCCTGGAGGGCGTGCAGGTCTCTCCCCGCGCCGCGGCCGAAACGCTCTCCTATGCCACCAAGGCCGAGCAGGACGAGTACCTCAAGGCCGTCAAGGACACCGGCGTGCAGGTGGCCTCGCTGGGGCTGACGGGCACCAACGGCTGCCCTCTGGCGACGGACAAGCGCGGCCCGGCGTGGCTGACACAGACAATCGACGCGGCCGCCGCGCTGGGCGCCAAGACCACGCTCATCGCGTTCTTCTCCAAGGGCAGCCTGCTGGACGAGAAGACCTGGAAGCTCAAGGACAAGGACGTCGACGCCGTGGTCGCCCGCCTCAAGGACGCCGCCCCGCACGCGAAGGACAAGGGCGTCATCCTCGGCCTGGAAAGCTGGCTGTCGGCCAAGGACAACCTGGCCATCCTCGACCGGGTCGGCAGCGACCACGTGCAGGTGTACTACGACATCGCCAACTCGACGGTCCGCGGCTACGACGTGCCGGCGGAGATCCGCGCGCTGAAGGGCCGCATCTGCCAGTTCCACTTCAAGAACACCAAGGGCTACTTCGGTCAGGACGGCGTCAAGTGCGAGCCGATCGCCGAGGCGATCCGCCAGATCGGCTTCGCCGGTTGGCTGGTCATGGAGCGGTCGTTCGAGAAGGACGCGGCCGCCTACTTCCGCAGGAACGCCGAGCACATCCGCAAGCTGTTCGGCCTGAAGGCGCCGAAGCCGTAGCGCCGCCGGCGGGGGCTCACCGCGGGTCGGGCGTGCTGGGCGGCGCGGAGGCCCCGGCCCGCTTGAGCAGGCCGCTGAGATCATCGACGAACGCCTTGAGGCTCCGCTCGCGGCGGCCGGCGCGGTGGAAGTCCATCTCCGCGACGATGTCCTCGGCAAACTCGATGCCGCCGAGGTTCGGCACGTGCCCGGCCCGCGTGACGGCGTCCGACAGGACCCTCTTGTAGAGGTCGCGTTCGCACTTGCGCCTGCCCGGCTGGACGGGCCTGCCCACCACTTTGGCGAAGCCGGCCGGATCGGCCATGTACCACCGCTCGACGTGCGGATCGGGGCAGGCGATCGCCGCCAACTCGCGCAGCTCGTCATCCAGGGCCGCGGCGATTTCGGCCCGCGTGGCGGCGTACGACTTGCAGTTGGCGTCGATAGCCACGACGAGCATTTCGGGAATCCCGCGGATGCGAACGGCGCGCTGGTAGAGCTTCAGCTCGCCCAGCACCCGGGAGTGCCCGCCGCGGGCCGAACGCACCCGCAGGTCCACCGCTCTTGCCTGCTGCCGGGCCAGCCTGGCAACCAGCGCGCAGATGAGCGCCTCGTGCGCCCGGTCCTCGACGAATACATCCACAGCAAGTGCGTCACCCATCGATCAGCCCCCGCATGAGCAGGGCCTGGAAGACGGCCTCCTCGGACGGGTCGGCCAGGGCGCCGCGTATCTGCTCGTCGTCGTAGAGCGGCCCGAGCGGCCCGAAGGGGCGAATCTCCGTGTTGCCCCTGCCGTTGCCGCGAACGTTCAGAAGGGCGATCCGCGCGTCGGACTTGGCCCTCTTCAGCACCGCGCCGCAGAACACGGGCGAGTGGCTCGTGACGATGACCTGCCTGCCCTGGCGAAGGGCCAGCGAGGTCAGTAGTTCGGCGATCAGCTCCAGTCGGCGCGGGTGCACGCCGTTCTCCGGCTCCTCGAACGCCACCAGGCCTCCTGCCCACGGATTGGCGGCTATGGCACACAGCGCGAGCACCCGGAGGGTCCCTTCCGAGACGATCCTGGAGGAGAAGTCCGTCCCGTTCTGGCGAATGAGGATGTCCAGCGTTCCTCGACGCTTGTCCAGGTCCACCTCCACGTCTTCCACGCCGGGCACAAGCGACCGCATCGTCCGTTTGGCGGCCGCGTACTGCTTGGGAGACTGCGCCCGCAGGCGGTACAGGAACGGGGCGATGTTCTCCCCGAGCAAGCCTATGTCGGAGACCTCCGCCGGCGGCTTGGCCTGGCGCATGGCCGAGCGGGGATCGAGGTAGTAGGTTCGCCAACCTTCCAGCTCCTGGCGGTATCGCTCGATGTACCGGTACTCGACCCCGCCCAAGCGGGGATCCGACAGAATCGTATGGTTCAGGCCCACCGGCTCATGCCGGGGGTGGGCGGGCTTGCTCTTGCGGCGTATGCGAAGCTGGTCGCCCACGCGCTCGACGGAGGCGGTGCCCCTGGGCTCGCCGCGCCTGTTCAGTACCGCCAGATACTCGTCCCTCACCGACAGGCCGCCCGACCGGGGCTGGATGCACACCTGCACTCGGTACCGCAGGTCGTCCTTGCCGGTCCGCAGGTCGGCCTCCAACGTAAAGCATGCCTCCTCGCTGCTCAACAGTGCGGGCAGCCCCTCGGGGCCGAACGAGAATGCCTCAACTGCATGCCCCCGAATGGGGTCTGACATGGCGTCGGAGACCGTCCGTTCCGTGCCGAGCCGCGAGACGGCCTGGATGGCGTCGAGGAAATTGCTCTTGCCCGCCGCGTTCGGGCCGAAGAGGACGGTCAGTCGAGGCAACTCGACGTCCACGCACCCGATCGACTTGAATCCCTCAACGTGGAGCCTTCGCAGCAAAATCGTGTCTCCTGTCGGCGGGGCCTGCGCCTGCGCCCCGTGCCGCCCGCCCGCACCTGCCGCCCTGCCTGCTTGCCAGCGGCGGGCAGGTGATTCTCAGCCGCCGCCGGCCCGTCGTCAATCCTCTATTCCTCCCCGGCCTCCAGGACGGCCAGGAACGCCTTCTGCGGGATTTCCACGCTGCCAACCATCTTCATGCGCTTCTTGCCGGCCTTCTGCTTCTCCAGCAGCTTGCGCTTGCGCGTCACGTCGCCGCCGTAGCACTTGGCCGTCACGTTCTTCCGCATCGGCTGGATCGTCTCGCGGGCGATGACGCGCGACCCGATGGCCGCCTGAAGCGGCACCTCGAACAGGTGACGCGGGATCTCCTTCCGCAGCCGCCGGATCGCGCCGCGCCCGCGCCGGTCGGCCCTGCCGCGGTGCACGATCACGCTCAGCGCGTCCACCCGCTGGTTGTTCACCAGGATGTCCAGCTTCACCAGGTCGGCCGCCCGGAAGCCCAGCAGCTCGTAGTCCAGCGTCCCGTAGCCGCGCGTCGCGCTCTTCAGCTTGTCGTAAAAGTCGTAGATGATCTCCGCCAGCGGCAGCTCGTAGGTCAGGATCACCCGCCCGGCCGATAGGTACTCCGTGGCCCGGTAGGCCCCGCGGCGGTCCTCGCAGAGCTTCATGACGGCGCCGATGGCCTCGGCCGGGACAATCAGGTCGGCCCGCACGACCGGCTCGCGGATCTCCTCGATGTAGTTGGGCTCGGGCAGCTCGCCGGCCGAATCCACCTCGACCACGTCGCCGCCGGTCTTGAGCACCTGGTAGGGCACGGTGGGGGCGGTCTGGACGACCTCCACGCCGTGCTCGCGCTCCAGGCGCTCCTGGACGACGTCCATGTGCAGCATGCCGAGGAAGCCGCAGCGGAAGCCGAAGCTCAGCGCGTCGGAGCTGATCGGCGCGAACGTCAGCGCCGCGTCGTTCAGCTGCAGCTTGCCCAGCGCGTCGCGAAGCTGCGGAAACTGCGTGCCCCCGCCGGGGTACAGGTCGCAGAAGACCATCTGCTGCGGCGGGCGGTAGCCCGGCAACGCCGCCCCCGCCGGACGAGACGCCCCCGTCAGCGTGTCGCCCACGTGCACCGACGCCACCGAGCGGATGTTGGCGATCACGTAGCCCACCTCGCCGGCCGACAGCGACTCCACCGCCTCCGGGCGCGGGCGGAACTTGCCCAGCTCGGCCACCGTGTACGTCTCGCCGGCGCCCATCATGCGGACCTTCTCGCCGACGGCCAGGTGCCCCTCGAACAGCCGCACATACACGATCACGCCGCGGTAGTCGTCGTAGGTGCTGTCGAAGATCAGCGCCCGCGTGGGCGCATCGGCGCTGCCCGCCGGCGGCGGCAGGCGGTCGACGATCGCCTCCATCAGCTCCTCGACGCCCTGGCCCGTCCGCGCCGAGGCGAAGATGCACTCCTCGGCCGGACTGGCCAGAAGGTGCTCGACCTCCATGGCGGTGTCTTCGGGCCTGGCGGCGGGCATGTCGATCTTGTTGACCACGGGCACGATGGCCAGCCCGCCGCGCGTCGCCAGGTGGGCGTTGGCGACGGTCTGCGCCTCGACGCCCTGCGAGGCGTCCACCACCAGCAGCGCCCCCTCGCAGGCCGCCAGCGACCGGCTGACCTCGTAGTGGAAGTCCACGTGCCCCGGCGTGTCGATCAGGTTGAGCATGTAGCTCTGCCCCCCGCGCCGATAGTCGATGGTGACCGCCGACGCCTTGATCGTGATCCCCCGCTCGCGCTCCAGGTCCATGTCGTCGAGGAGCTGCTCGCGGAAGTCGCGCGGGGTGATCGCCCCGCAGCGCAGCAGCATCCGGTCGGCCAGCGTGCTCTTGCCGTGGTCGATGTGGGCGATGATGCTGAAGTTGCGGATGTGCTGCCGGTCCATCCCGTGCATCCTGCCGGTCATTTCCTCGGCAGCTCGGGCTGGATGGCCGGCAGCACGTGGCGGTCGATGTACAACCGGCAGAACCTGTCGGCCGTGGCGCGGTACTCGCGGATGGACGGCACGGCCGGACGCGCCTCCTCGCCGAGCGCGCCGAGGGCGGCCAGGGCGCCGCCGCCGCTGCGCCGCAGGTTGCGCAGGGCCTGCGTGAGGATCTGCCCGCGCTGGGCGGCCGTCGCGTAGGGCGCCAGGTGGCTGAGCACCAGCAGGATGCTGCCGGTCCGCAGCGCCCCGGCGATCCGCCCGGGGTCGCTCAGGGCCGCCAGCAGCGCCGCCACCTGCCCGCGGGCCTGGTCGGCGCGGGCGATGAGGGCGTCGGCGGCCGCCGCCTGCGCCACCACGCCGCGGCCCTTCGTCAGCATCTCCACCAGCTTCGGCACGACGACGTCCGGGCGGTAGGAGCGGGCGAAGCCCAGCGCCCGCGCCGCCGCCGCCTGCGCCTCCTCCCGCGGGTCGTCCAACGCCGCCAGCACGATGCGACCGGCCTTCTCGTCGCGCCCGATCTCCTCGGCCAGGAACGTCGCCGCCTTCAGCCGCGAGACGGCGTCCCAGTGGCCCATCGCCTGGAGCGCCCGCCCGAGCGTGTCAATCGGCCCGGGCGCCGCGCTGCGCAGGTCCAGCCAGACGGCCATCGCCGCGCCGAGCGGGTCGCCCCCGCCGGCCTTCTCCGCGTAGCGCTCCATGGCCGCGAACAACTTGGCCGCCTGCGGCTTCGGCGCCCCGGCCCCGCCGGCGCACCGCGGCAGCACCGACATGCACAGGTGCGCCAGCAGCCGCTGCTCGCCGTAGCCGACCTTCTGGCCGACCAGGTTCTCCAGCCGGTCCGCCAGCAGCGTCACGAGCTGCCAGCAGACCTCCTCCGACAGGGCCGAACTCTTGGCGTCCTGGCGGCACAGGCCGTAGTAGGCCTTCAGCAGCTCACGCTGCCCCCACGTCCGCTGCTCGTCCCATAGGATCCGCTGCACGTCGGTGGCCGAAAGGGAATCGGGGCCGAACAGCTCCACCGCTGCGGTGTTCACCGAATCCTCGGCCCCGGCGTCCATCATGGCCGCCGCCGCCGCCGTCCTACGCGCGCCCGTCAGCGACTTGGCCAGCGCCTCCATCTTCTGCCGCGCCGCCTCGAACTCCGGCGAGTCCGGCTCGGCCATGCGAAGCCGCTGCCACAGCAGGGCGGCCTGCTCGGCCGTGTCGCCCTGCGCACGCGCGGGCGCCGCTGCGCCCGCGACACCCGACACCAGCATTGCCGCAATCGCTGTCCGCAGCATGGTTGCCGCTCCCTTCCGCTGCACGACGGTTCCCCCGCGCAAGGCACGCAGTCTACCAGAATCACATGCCGCAAGCAAACACCGAGGCGGCTCCGGCTCTGCCGCGTCCTGTCGGGTGTGAAGGGACGCGCGAAGCCTGCCCCGAAGGGCTGCGTCCTCTGCGTCGTGGAGCGCCGCGCCTCGTCGCGTCCCCTCGGGTTCGCGGCCGCGACGGAGCATGGCCTTCCACTGCGGAACGTCGGGCCTGGCCGGCGTCATCTCCCGCCGCCCCCCTTGAACCGTGCCACGGCTTGGGTTCGTTCGCTACAGCCACGAGGGCGGAATCCGGCGGACGATGTGAATGTAATTATATGTAATTACTGTATTTATGTAGCACACCTGCCATTTTGGCAAGTGGGTTCGTTTCGCAGTTTCTGGCCTGGTTGAAAACCAGGCAGCCCAAGGTAACAGTGCTCCTGACGGCGACCGCTGGGGTGTTCGTGCGGGGCAGTAGCCAGTAGCCAGTAACCGACTGCCCCTCCACAAGCTGGAGACTCCATTGCCGCCAAGTGCAACTGGCGACCGGCTACTGGCTACCGGTTACTGCCAGGTTCAAACGTGTTACTCACGTTTGAACCAGGCCCAGTTTCTCTGATCGGTTGCTCTCGCCGTTCTCCTTAGCCTCGCCGGGGCAAGGGCCCGACCGATCATCCGCATTATAGCACCGAAATGTTGTATGTCAAGGAAAAAAGAAATGATACTTTCCACGCCACATCGTCAGTGCCAGCAACGATTTGCGCCCCACCGCTGGCCGCCGGGCGGCCGTGCCAGCCGGGCGCGTCGCTACTTGCCGGCCCGCCGCAGGTCGTAGCAGACCACCCCGCCGGCCTCGCTGCGCTCCAGCAGCCGCCCGTCCACCACGGGGTACTGCATGTTCACCTCGTAGCCGTTGGTGAACTCGTTCTTGTCCAGCGTGCCGGGAAGACGGGCGATCGTGTTGTTGGCGACGGACCAGAGCACCCACGGGTGCCGCCCGCCGTGCGTGGGGCCGTGGCAGTTGTTCGCCCGGCAGATGATCTTGTCGCCGATGACGTACCACAGGCCCGCGATGACGTCGGCCTCGCTGCCCTGGTTGACGTGCTGGGCGATGGTCTGTCCGGTGTCCTGCCGGGCGATGAGGAACCGGGCCGGCTGGTCGCCGGGGTGGGTCGTCCCGCCGGTGTAGAACAGCGCCAGCCCGTCGCGCATCGTGAACTGGTAGCGGGCCTCGTTGTCCATCCAGCAGGAGATGCCGTTGGCGGGCGTCTGGTCCATCTTCCAGGCCGGCTCGGCCTTGGCCGGGCTGATGCGGTACGCGCCGAGGTAGCCCGGCACGCGGTTGCCGCCGGCGTCCTTCCCGGCCTTGGCGTTGACGTTGACAATCACGTGCGTGGCCGAGGGGGCCAGGGTGAAGTAGGCCGGGCCCAGGCCCGTGACCACCCACAGCTCCTTGCCGCCGGCGGGCTCCAGCAGGCGCATCTCGCCCTTGGTGTTGGCGGTCAGCACGTACTCGCGCCCGCTGCCGCGGAAGACGCTCGGCGTGGTCAGGTTCGACCCGACGCCCCTGGCCTCCCAGCGCGTCCTGCCGCTGGCCGGGTCCACGCCGCGCAGCGTCCCGCCGGAGAACGTCGGCACGACCAGCGTGCCGCCGGCGACGATCAGCGACGTGTGCCACGGCAGGCTCTGGACGAACGAGAACTTCCGCTGCGCCAGCCCGGCCAGGATCGCCTTGCGCCTGGCGTCCATCGCCTTGTGGGCATCGCCGATGTCCGCCTGCCACAGCTTCCTGCCCGTGTCGGCGTCGTAGGCGAACAGCCGGCCGGTCGAGCCCATCGCGAACACCTTGCCCGCCGAGTAGACCGGCGAGACCTGGAAGCCCTGCCTCTTGCCCCCGCCGACGAGCATTCCGCCCGGCTCGGCCGTCAGCCACAGCGTCTTGCCGGTGTCGAAGTCCATCGCGACGACGAAGTCCTCGGCGTCGACGCGGACCTTGCCGGCCTTGCCATCGGGAAAGTCGCACTCGACGGGCGCCCCCGCCGGGCGGAACGACGCGCCGAACACCTTGCCGTCGGCGACGATCACGCCCGCCCAGTTGCCGGGGTGGCGCCCGGCCCGCGGGCCCAGGTACTTCTGGATCGCCACGCCCGAGGTGAAACTCTTGCCGAACGGCGTGCCCTGCTTGCCGATGCCCAGGTCGCTCGTCTCGCTCGTCCAGGCGACCTTGGCCCGCGACAGGTCGTCGACGATGGCCGTCGCCGTTCGCAGCGGCAGGAAGTTGCCGTACGGCCCGGCCATCGCGGGCCAGCCGATGCGCACGGCGTCGGCGGGGGAGTAGTCCTTCGCGGCCGCGGGGTCGGGCAGGTCGGCCGGCCCCGCCCCCGGCGCGGCCAGGCACAGCAGGAGAATCGGGACCGCCGCCAGGCCGCCCATCTTCCGCCGCGTGCACTTCATGGGTCTGAGCCTTTCCCGTTTCGCCCGATTATGCGCCCGCGGGCGAGGAAAAGCCATCAGTGGAAGGGCGATGCCTCCTGGCGTTGCGGCGCCACGGCGCAGGCGGGCTCGCGAAAGAAAGCTTGCCCGCGCCGGGGGCGGGCCGATATGTTATCGCGACGAGGTGATGATGCGTCGGACGTGGGCGACGTGGCTGGTGGCGCTGCCGGCGGTGCTGCTGGCGGGCTGTCCGGTGCCGCAGGCGCAGGACACGCCGAGCTGGCAGCGGCGGGAGATCGACCCTGTCAGCGGGCGGGCGTACTGGATTTACGTTCCCAGCACCTACACGCACGCGCGGGCGGCGCCGCTGATCGTCACCTGCCACGGCACGCCGCCCTACGACACGTCCGAGCGCCACATCATGGAGATGAAGATGCTCGGCGAGCAGAACGGCTGCATCGTCGTGGCCCCCGAGCTGATCGCCACCGACGGCATCATCGGCGACGGGCCGATCACCGGCATGCTCGACGACGAGCGGTTCATCCTCAGCATCGTCGCCCTGACGGGCTACCGCTACAACCTCGACCGCGGCAACGTCATGATTACCGGCTTCTCGGGCGGGGGATTCCCCACCTACTGGGTGGGGCTGCGGCACCCCGACGTGTTCCCCGTCGTCGTCGCGCGAAGCTGCAACTTCTCCGAGAGCAACCTCGACGGCTGGTTCAACTGCGGCCCGGCCGGAACCGGCCAGTCCGTCATGGTCTACTACGGCGAGAACGACCCCGCGGCCATTCAGGCCCAGTCGCGATCGGCCATCAAGTACCTCCAGTCCAAGGGCTTCGCCCTGGCGACGATGGTCGTGCCGGGCATCGGGCACGAGCGCCGCCCGGAGATCGCGATGGACTTTTTCCGCAGGCACTGGCGGCGCTCGCGGCCGACGGTGGGGGCGGGCGCGCGGTAGGGGGCAGGTCTGCCAAACCAGCAGTGCGCGGGGTGCGTCGGCGGCGGTTCCGGCAGGGGCCAAGCGGGCAGGCGGGGGGCGCCGGAACGCATAACAATTGCGGCCGCCGCCAGTTGGCTTCCGTGGCATTTGCGTTGCTTAGCAGTCTCTCGGCGGGTCTGCGCCCCGCTGGCGCTTGCCTGGGCGAGAAGCCGTGCGAGCAGGGCCGCCGACCCGCCTGCCGGCCGCTGGCGAACGGGCCGGGAAGGCAAGCGGATATGGTGTTCACGCAGCGACAGCGCGGCGGCAGGCCGCTCAACCTCGTCGTCACCGGCGAGGCCGAGTCCTGGTTGCCGGCGCTGGAGACCATCGTCGGGCCGAGGTATCTGCTGGCCCACCGCGTCGTCGGCGACCGCGAGCTGCTGGAGATCGTCTCGGGCCACGCCGCGGATGCGGCCGTGCTCGACGACGCCGTTGATTGGCAGCTCGATGTGCTGCGGATGCTGCGGATGATTCGGCGGCTGGACCGGATGCTGCCGGTGGTGGTGGTGACGGGCCGCCCGGACCGGCACTGGATGGAGACGGCCCTGGACCTGGCGGCGTTCAGCGTGGTGACGCGCCCGCTGGCGCTGGAGGTGCTGCTGCGGCAGATACGGCGCCTCATGGAGCGCCTGGACGAGGCGCTGAGACAGGAAGAGTAGCGAGTGACGAGTGTCGGGTGTCGAGTGCCGAGTGGCAAATGCTAAATGCTAAATGCTAAATGCTGAATGCTGAGTGGTGAGAAGCCGGTGTTCGCGCCGGGCTACTCGACACCCAACACCCGGTTTTGCGTGGAACGCTAGAGCAAAGGAGCATCTGACATGGCGAAAGGTTCACCGAAGGTCCGTCCCCTGGGCGAGAAGGTCCTCATCAAGCGCCTGGAGGCGGAGGAAAAGACGCGCGGCGGGATCGTGCTGCCCGACACGGCCAAGGAGAAGCCGCAGAAGGGCACGGTGCTGGCCGTGGGCGACGGCAAGCTGCTGGACGACGGCACGCGGGCGAAGTTCCAGGTCGCCAAGGGCGACAAGGTGCTGTTCGGCAGCTTCGCGGGAACGGAGATCAAGATCGAGGGCGAAGAGTACGTCCTGATGGACGAGTCCGACATCCTGGCGGTGCTGGACTGAAGCAAGGCGCAGGGCATTGGGAAACAGGCATCCAGACCTGGATCACTGAAGTGACCAGGTCGGCAGAACGGACAGGAGCTTAACCGACATGGCGAAGAAGAGAATTGCGTACGACGTGGACGCGCGGGAGTCGATCCGGCGCGGCGTGAAGAAGCTGGCGCAGGCGGTGAAGGTGACGCTGGGGCCCACCGGGCGCGTCGTGGTCCTGGAGAAATCCTACGGCGCCCCGACGGTCACCAAGGACGGCGTCACCGTCGCCAAGGAAATCGAGCTGGAGGACGCCAACGAGAACATCGGCGCCCAGATGGTCCGCGAGGTGGCCTCCAAAACCTCCAACGTCGCCGGCGACGGCACGACGACGGCCACCATCTACGCCGAGGCCATCTTCGAAGAGGGCCTGCGCAACGTCACCGCCGGCGCCAAGGCGATGCAGCTCAAGAGAGGCATCGACAAGGCCGTCGAGGCGGTCGTGGCCGAGCTGTCCAAGCTGTCCAAGCCCGTCAAGAGCTCCAAGGAGATCGAGCAGGTCGGGCGCTGCGCGGCCAACCAGGACGCCGAGATAGGCAAGCACATCGCCGACGCGATGGACAAAGTAGGCAAGGACGGCGTGATCACCGTCGAGGAAGGCAAGGCGATGACCACGGAAGTCGAGCTGCTGGAGGGGATGCAGTTCGACCGCGGCTACATCAGCCCGCACTTCATCAACAAACTGGAGACGATGGAAGTCGACCTGGACAAGCCGCTGATCCTGATCCACGAGAAGAAGATCTCGGCCATCAAGGACCTCGTGCCGCTGCTGGAGAAGGTCGCCCAGTCGGGCAAGGCGCTGCTGATCATCGCCGAGGAGGTCGAGGGCGAGGCCCTGGCCACGCTGGTGGTCAACAAGCTGCGGGGCACGCTGCAGGCGTGCGCCGTCAAGGCGCCGGGCTTCGGCGACCGCCGCAAGGAGCTGCTGCGCGACATCGCCATCCTCACCGGCGGAAAGGCCATCATGGAGGACATGGGCATCAACCTCGAAAACATCCAGATGTCCGACCTGGGCACCGCCAAGCGCGTCCGCATCGATAAGGAAAACACCACCATCATCGAGGGCGGCGGCGATTCGGCCGAAATCAAGGGCCGCATCGAGATGATCCGCAACCAGATCGAGACCACCACCAGCGACTACGACCGCGAGAAGCTGGAGGAGCGGCTGGCCAAGCTGGCCGGCGGGGTCGCCCAGATCTCCGTCGGGGCCGCCACCGAGGTCGAGATGAAGGAAAAGAAGTTCCGCGTCGAGGACGCCCTGCACGCCTGCCGGGCGGCCGTCGAGGAGGGCATCCTCCCCGGCGGCGGCGTGGCCGTGCTCCGCTGCCTGAAGGCCCTGGGCAGGGTCAAGTGCGACAGCGACGACGAGAAGACCGGCGTGGACATCGTCCGCCGGGCGCTGGTGGCGCCGATCAAGATGATCGCCACCAACTCCGGGCTGGACGGCAGCATCGTGGCCGCCAAGGTCACCGAGGGCGACGAGCCCAACTTCGGCTACGACGCCCTGGCGGGCAAGTACTGCGACCTGGTCAAGGCCGGCGTGATCGTGCCGACCAAGGTCGAGCGCTGCGCCCTGCAGAACGCCGCGTCCGTGGCCGGGCTGCTGCTGACCACCGACGCCATCGTCAGCGAGATACCCGAGAAGAAGAAGCCCGCCGGCGGACCTCCCGGCGGCGGCATGGAAGACATGTACTGAGCGGCGAGGCGGTTGAATCGTTGACTGGTACCGCGGCCGCGGTCGAGCGGCAAGGCGCGGTCCGGCGCCCCCTGCGGGCGGCTCGGCCGCGCCTTTTCTTCGCGCCGGTCGGCTCCAGACGGGGTGCCATGCTCATCGTCGGCCGCGCAGCGGCCGCGTGAGCATGTCCGGCGAAGGTCGCAAGACATGCTCACGCAAACAGCCGCGTGAGCATGGCACCCGGGAAGGGGGTTGAGCATGGCACGCGCCGCGCCGTCCGGCCGGCCGTATCGTATGTTGCCTGTGGTAAGCGGGTGGGCGGGGAGTGTGTGCCTCCGCCAGCCGCTTGCCGCAGGCAGGACCAGCGATGAGCGAGCAGGTGCACGTTGGCGACCGCCCGGTGACGGAGGGGGCCGACGACTTTGGCGCGTGGCTGCTGGCCGACGAGCCGCGGCAACGCGCGCCGGAGGCTAAGCGCAGCGAGCCGGCGGGCGAGCGGGTGCCGATGCGACCGACCGGCCCGTTGGCGGCGCTGGCGGGCGGTGCGATGCTCCCCGCGCCCCGCCCCGAGGCGCCGCTGTCCGCCACGCCCATGCTGGTGACCGACCGGCCCTTCCGTCCGCTGGAGCGCCCCGCGGCCATGACGCTCGTGCTTCTGGCCGCCCTCGCCGTCGCGGGCGCCTACGCCGTGCACGTCGACCTGCGCAGCGCCGCCGCCCTGGGCGCCCTGGAGAACCAGAACGCCTCCATCCGCGAATACAACCGCACGCGGAACGTGCTCGTCCGGCACCTGGCCCAGCGCCGCGCGGGGCGCCTGGCCCGGCTGAAGGACCTGGCCCAGAGAATGGGCCGCGGACAGGAGGAAGGCTCCGCCGTCATCCTGCCGGGCGCCGACGGCCGGCCGGAGGCCAAGGGCTTCGTGCGCGTGGACCTGGCCGACGTGAGGCGCGAGATCGACTGGGACATCGCCGAGATCGAGGAATGGACCCCGCCGCCGCCCGTCCAGGGCTACGACGAGATGACCTTCGCCTCTGCCGACCTGCTGGCCAGCCGCCTGCCGGTGGCCCTGGGCCTGGCCGGGGCGATGGCGGGGCTGATCGGCTGGTGCTTCTGCGCGTACGCCAACCTGCCCGCCCTGGGCGCAGGGCCGACGTCCTTCCGCCCCCTGGCGGCCGTGGCCTGCTGGCTTCTGCCGGTGGGCAATCTCTTCATGCCCTGCGCCATCATGGGCGAGGTGTGGCACGGCAGCGACCCGCAGCGGCTGCGGGCGCCCAACGGCTTCCGCCTGCCCGTGGCGGGCTTCTGGTGGCTGGCGGTGCTGGCGTCCGTCGTCCTGCTGGCGATGAGCATGACGCGGATGGCCTCGGCCGAGGGCATCGCCGCGATGGTCGACGCCGCGGAGTTCACCGTCTACGCCGACGGGGCCGCGGCGGGCGTCGCCGTCGTCACCGCCATGGTCGTGCTGGCCGCGTCGCTCAACCAGTCGCGCCGGCGGCGCCTGCTGGCCGAGACGCGAACCACCTCGGCCGCCGTCGTCGCCTGACGGGCGAGCCGACAGCCCCACGCGGGCGGCACTGCCGCCGCACCTCAACCGGCTCCGCGCTGCGCGCAGGCGCTTGCATGGGCGGCGAAGAACCGTATACTAACGCTCATGGCGCGCCTCGCCGCAGGCGGCGGGGGCGCGGCCGGAACGGAGCAACACGGTGTTCGCCGCCCAGACATCGCTGGACAGCAGCGTGCTTGTGCTGAACAAGCACTACGCGGCCATCCGGGTGATCTCCGCGCGCCGGGCGTTCTCGATGATCTTCCGGCAGATCGCGGAGGTGGTGGCCGTCGAGGCCGAGCAGTTCGTCTCGTACGATTTTGAGAGCTGGCGGGAGCTGAGCGAGCTGCGGGCGACGTACGAGCGGGAGCGGCACGAGTGGGTGCGGTGCGTGCGGTTTGAGCTGGCGGTGCCGCGGATCATCCGGCTGCTGCTGTACGACCGCCTGCCGCGGACGAGCGTGAAGTTCACGCGGCGGAACATCTACGCGCGGGACGAGAACCGCTGCCAGTACTGCGGCAGGAAGTTCCCCACCAGCGAGCTGAGCCTCGACCACGTCACGCCGCGCAGCAGCGGCGGGGCCAGCACGTGGGACAACGTCGTCTGCTGCTGCGTGAAGTGCAACGTCCGCAAGGGCGGGCGGACGCCCGAGGAGGCGGGCATCCGCCTCGTCCGCCCGCCGGCCAAGCCGCGGCGCTCCCCCGTCATCGCCCTGCGCCTCGGCAGCGAGAAGTACGCCTCCTGGAAGCAGTTCCTCGACGCGGCGTACTGGAACGTCGAGCTGCGCGACTGAGCCGATTGCGGATCGGCGATTGCGGATTGCGGATTGGGGGTCGTAGCGGACGCGCAGCATCCCCCCCGCGAGGCGTCCCCCATCCGACGTTCCGCGCTTGCCGGCCGGCGGCGCGCATACACTGGCGAGAAAGGGCGGTCCGCGCGATGCTCTTCCACGACTACATCACGCTGCTGCTGGCGAACATGACGGCCGGGCTGTGGGTGCTGGCGGCGTTCCTGCTGTTCCGTGGCGCCGGGGAGTGCCGCAAGGCCTGGGCGGCGGCGCTCGGCATGCCGGGGGCGGTGGCCTTCGTCGTCGGACTGGGCATGGTCTTCACATGGCCCATCCCCAGGCTCGAAAAGATGAACCTGATGTGGGCCAACTGCGCCTACGGCGAGATGAGCGTCCTGCTGGGCGTGCTGTTCCTCGGCGCCGCCTGGGCCGTCGCGAAGGGCTGGAAACTCTGGCCGCTGGGCATCTACTCCGCCGTGGCGGGCGCCGCCGCCATCGTGGTCGGCGCGGCCATCTGGAAGCTGTGGCTGTCGGCCGCCCCCCTCCTGACCGCCGTCGGCTTCTTCCTCAGCGGCGCATCGGGCGTGCTGATCGGCCCGGCACTGACCGAACGCCGCTGGCGCTGGCCGTTCGCCGTCGTCGTGGCGCTGCTGCTCGTCGCGGCCGGGGTCATCTGGGCCGTTACCGCGGGCCTGGGCTACTGGGCGCACATGGAGCGGTTCTCGCGGTAGCGGCAGGGGGCGCGGCCATGCACCCTCACACGTCGCCGACGCCCACTTTCTCGGCCGGCCTGCTCGTCGGGCGCATGTCCACCTTCTCCAGCGGCTTGTCCAGCGGCACGAATTGCTGCTCGACGTGATCGGCGAACACCTTCCACACGCGGTAGCCGAAGCCCGTCCTGTCGAACGCCTTGGCCGTGCCGCCGACGGTGTATACGTCGGTGCCGGCGACGTGGAACTCGCCCGTCATGTGAATGTGCCCGCACAGGACGGCCCGCACGCCGGCTTTGCCCGCCATGTCCATCAGCCGGCCCAGAGGCTGGGACATCGGCCGGGCCTCGTCGCCCTTCAGGCCCCGGATGAGCCAGCCCAGCGGCGGGTGGTGCATGACGAGGAACACGTGCGGCGCGCGGTCGGCGACCGCCTGCCTGAACTGCCGGTCCGCCCACGCCAGAAGCTCCTCCGCCCGCCGTTTGTCGTCGTCGCTGGCCGCCCGCAGCAGCACGTTGGAGTCCAGCACGACAAACCGGCAGCCGTTGTGCGCGAAAACGTAGTTGGGCTGCCCGAAGCGCCTGCTCCACGCCTCGGCCGGGTCGTGGTTGCCGCGAACGGGCTTGACGGGCACGCGGAAGGTCTTCAACGCATCCTCCAGCGCCTGCCATTCCTCCGCTCGGCCGGTGTGGACCAGGTCGCCGGCGGCGATGACGAAGGCGGCGTTCAGCCGGTTGGCCTGCTCGCCCAGGGCGATGAAGCGCTTCTTGCAGTCGGCGATGGCCGCCATGCCCATCTGCGGGTCGCCGGCGTGAACGAAGAAGAACGGCTGGAATGCCCCCGCGGCCGACTGCGTGGTCGGCGCGGCTGGCGAGCGAAACGCCGCCAGCGCCAGCAGGCCCGCAAGAGCAAGACGTAGCGATGATCTCATCTATCAGTTCTCCGGCGTCGCCGCCTCTGGCGCCGCGGGCATAGGATACACGTCGCCGGCCGATACCGCGAGAAGCGCCTCACCTGCGGTGACAGGCCGCTCGATGAAGCGCAGCCAGTGGAGGGGAAGCAGTCACGACACAGAGGCGCAGAGGGACAGAGAAAAGATCGGACAGATCGGACAGATCCGACCGATCCGACCGATCTTGCTTGTCTTCCCTCTGTTTCTCTGCGCCTCCGTGTCGCGACGGCAGAGCTGCGGCGGCGAGGCGCTGCTGGACATTCGCGGGCGGAGCGGGTAGGCTGTCGCCCATGAGCGACGAGACCAACCAGCCGCCGTCGGGCCCGCCGCCGGAGCCCCAGGGCGCCGGCGAGACGGGCGGGGGCCTGTACAGCCAGCAGGTGCAGCACGTGCCGGTGTCGGCCCGCGTGCCGTCGAGCGTCGTGCACGGGGTGTTCTGCACGGGGGTGGTGGTGCTGGAGGGCCCCGACGAGTTCGTCATCGACTTCATCCAGGGCATGGTCCGCCCGCCGAAGGTCGGCGCGCGCGTCGTGCTCAGCGCCAACGTGGTCGGCCAGTTCGTCGAGGCCCTGCGGGCCAACCTGCGGAAGTACGAGCAGCAGTTCGGCCCGCCGCGGGCCATCCCCCGCCCGCCGCCGCAAACGCCGCGCCCCTCCATCCAGGACCTCTACCAGGACCTGCGCATGAGCGACGAGCAGCTCGCCGGCGTGTACGCCACCACTGTCATGATCTCCCACTCGCCGGCGGAGTTCTGCTTCGACTTCATCGCGCGTTTCTTCCCCGCCGCCGTCGTCGCGGCGAGGGTGTACATGTCGGCCCCGCAGGTCCCGCCCGTGCTGGAGGCGATGAACTCCTCCGTCCAGCGGCGGCAGAAACGCCTGGCGGAGGGCCGCCCGCCCGCGGCGCCGCCGCCGTCACAGCCGTCCCCGCCGCCGCAGGACGGCATGCTGTAGCGGGCCGGCCAGGAAGGGGCGCCACCATGCCGGCATGGCTTCTGGCGGGGTCGCTTGCCCTGCTGGCTCCCGCCGCCGGGCCGAAGCTCGAGCTGCGCCACCTGTGGGTCTACCTGTCCACCAACATGCTGGTGGACAGGAACGTCGCCGAGGCCGAGGCGCTCATCGCGCGGGCCGCCAAGGCCGGCTACAACGGCCTGGTGCTGACCGACAGCAAGTTCCTGCGCTGGGACGACCTGCCGGCCCGCTACGCCGCCAACGTCGCCCGCGTTCGCGCCGCCTGCCGCACCCACGGGCTCGACTGCATCGCGGCCGTCTGCCCCATCGGCTACTCCGAGGGCATCCTGGGGCGCGACCCGAACCTCGCCGCCGGCCTGCCCATCGTCGAGGCGCCCTTCGTCGTGCGCGGCGGGAAGCTGCTGGCCGCCGAGGAGGACGCCGCGCTCGTCAATGGCGGCTTCGAGCAGTGGCGCGGCGGCCGCCCGGCCGGCTGGGCCTTCGCCGACGAGCCGGGCAAGGTCACGTTCGCCGACTCCGCCGTCGTCTACCGCGGCAAGCTCTCGCTGCGAATGCAGGACGTCGGCGCGCACGGCCCCCACGGCAACGGGCGCGTCATGCAGAAGGTGAAGATCGCGCCGTTCCGGCAGTATCACGTCTCGGCGGCCGTGCGCACGCGGGACTTCGTCGCGGCCGGGCAGGTCCGCGTGCTGGTGCTGGGCGCCGGCGGGCGGACGCTGAGCTACCTGGAGCCGCGCATCGCCGCGACGCAGGACTGGAAGCGCATCGACGTCACGTTCAACAGCCTCGACAGCAACGAGGTGGGCGTGTACTTCGGCGTCTGGGGCGGCAAAGGCGGCACGATCTGGTGGGACGACTGCCGCCTGGCCCCGGCGGGGCTGGTCAACCTCATCCGCCGCGACGGGGCGCCGCTGAAGGTCACCAGCTCCGACCGCGAAACGGTCTACGTCGAGGGGCGCGACTTCGCCGACGCGCGCGACAGGCTCATGGGCAACGTCAGCTACCGCGGCACGTTCAGCGCCTGGCACACCCCGCCGGCGCCGACCGTCCCGCCCGGAAGCCGCCTGCGCGAGGGCCAGACCGTCCTGGTCAGCGGCTTCCACACCGCCCTGATCCACTGGGGCCAGGTCTGCTGCTGCATGAGCGAGCCGAAGGTCTACGATATCCTCGACTGGCAGATCGCCCAGGTGAAGCGGCACGTCCAGCCCGACGGCTACTTCATGCAGCACGACGAGATCCGCGTGGCCGGCTGGGACGAGTCATGCACGAGGCGCAAGCTCACGCCGGGCCAGATTCTGGCCGACAACGTGTCGCGCTGCGCCGCCATCACCCGCAAGCGCGACGCGGGCAAGCCGTTCTACGTGTGGTCGGACATGTTCGACCCGCACCACAACGCCCGCAAGAGCGGGCCATACTACCTCGTCAAGGGCGACGGGCCGTGGTGGGGCTCGTGGGAGCGCCTGCCCGCCGAGGTCATCGTGGTCAACTGGCACGGCCACCAGCCGGGGCGGCTGGACTCGCTGCGGCACTTCGCCGCGCGGGGCAACAGGCAGATTCTGGCCGGCTACTACGACGGCCCGCCGGGGCGCATCGCCGAGTGGCTGCGCGACGCGGCCGAGGTCAACGGCGTCGTCGGCGTGATGTACACCACCTGGCGCCACAACTACGCCGACCTGGAGGCGTTCGCCCGCGCAGCCGGGGAGGCCACCCGCAGATAGCGCCGCCGGCATTGCCAGCGGCGTCTGTGCACAAGAAATGTGTAGGGCTCGGACAAGGAGGTTTCGTTGCGCCGGCGCAGGCGAAACAGGGTTTTTCCGGGGCGATCTCCGGCAGGGGGTGTCCGGGGTCGTCCGATGGGGCGTTCGAGGCTCCTGCGCCGAAAAAACGGTAGTAAGCTACGCGATTCCAGGCGCCGGCCGCGCCGGCGTCGCCCGCCATGGCGTCGGCTGAGCCATCACCCGGCCGCGTGGTCGTTCCCGGCCGGTTGGTCGTTCCCGGCCGGCGGGTCATGTCCGCCCGGCGGGTCATGTCCGGCCGGCGGGTCGGTCTCGGCCGGAAAGTCGGAAGCGGCCGCCCGCCGCGCGATAAGCGGGCGGTCAATCGGGGCGGAGGGATTTGAACCCTCGACCTGCCCCAAGGGCCACGCCAACTGCGCAGCCAGTGGGCGGTCAATCGGGGCGGAGGGATTCGAACCCTCGACCTCTTGCACCCCATGCAAGCACGCTAGCCAAGCTGCGCCACGCCCCGAGGCAGCAGAGGCATTCTAGCCGCAGAGGCCGGGCGCGTCAACATCCCTTCTCGCGGTCCGAATGGGCCGCGCTGCTGCCACAACGCTGCCTCCGGTTGCGGACCGGGCCGGCGCCGTGGTATATGACCGCCATGGACAAGCTACCCACCAACGTGATCTGTCAGATCGGGCTGGTCGTGCGTGACGTGGCCGCCACGGCCAGGGCATACGCGGAGGTCTTCGGTCTGCCGGTGCCGCCGGTGCGGATGACCGGCCCGCAGGCCGAGACGCAGACGCGCCACCGCGGGCAGCCCACGCCCGGGCGGGCCAAGCTGGCGTTCTTCGACATGGGCCCGCTGTCGCTGGAGCTGATCGAGCCTGTGGACGGCCCCAGCACGTGGCGGGAGTTCCTCGACGCCCACGGCGAGGGCGTCCACCACGTCGCCTTTCACATTCAGGGGATGGCCGAGACGGTGGGCTTCCTGGAGTCCCGGGGCATTCCGCTCGTGCAGCGCGGCGAGTACCGCGGCGGGCGCTACGCCTATCTCGACGCCGCGCCGCAGCTCAAGGTGATCCTGGAGCTGCTGGAGAACGACAAGGCGTAGCGCAGTCGCGGCCGGCGGGGCTACTTGAGTGCGGCGACGAACGCCGCCACGTCGGCGCGAAGTTTCTTCAGCGACGGCAGGTCGGTGTAGATCTGGTGGCCGCTGGGGTAGTAGTGCATCGCGACGTTGCCGCGCAGTGGCGCCGCCAGGCCCAGGTGCGTGTACATGTAGCGCTGGGCGAAGTACCCGCAGGTCAGGTCGAACCACCCCGCCGCGGCGAAGACCTTCAACCCGGGCTGCTTCGTCATCGCCCGCTTCAGCCGCGGGCCGACGTTCAGATAGCCGCGCCTGGCCGAGCCGTACTGCCAAGCCTCGTTGGCGGCGCGCGACAGGGGCACGTACGGCCGGTCGAAGCGAAATCGCAGCTCTGTCCGCAGGTAGTCCTGAAGCGTGGTGACGAACGGGGCCATCATCACCGTCATCGTCGGGTCGTACTCGGTGAAGCTGAAGCCCGGCTGGATGCTCTCGCCGGCGATCCGCCCGTCGAGGATCCCCACCACCCGCGAGCTGTCGCGCAGCAGCTCCTTGGCGAACACCTCCCGCCGCACGCGCAGGCCGTTACGCTCCACCACCTCCGCCGGCAGGCCCGTGAGGGCCGACAACTCGCCGGCCAGCTTCCGCCGGCGCTCGGCGGGCAGCTCGTCGCCGGCCGACAACGCCTCGGCGTACTCGCCCACGGCCAGTCGCTCGGCTCGCTGCAGCGCGCCCGGCAGGTCCTTCTGCATCTCGGGCGGCAGCTTGTGGTGGTACCACGCCACGGCCGTGTATGTCGGCAGAAACAGCATGTACGCCAGGTCGTTTGCCGACTCGAAGCTGATGGTCTGGAAATCCATGGCGGAGGAAAGCTGCACCAGTCCGCGGACGGCCAGGCCGTAGCGTTCGGCCAGCTCCGCCGCGACGGCGGGCGAGCGCACGGTGCCGTAGCTTTCGCCGGCCAGCAGGAGTGGCGACAGCCAGCGGTTGTTCTGCGCCAGCCACAGGCGCACCGCCGCCGCCATCGACCGCGCGTCGCCGTCGACGGACCAGAACGTCTTCGGTTCGACGCCGTCGGCGGGGGCGCTGTAGCCGCTGCCGACCGGGTCGAGGAAGACCAGGTCGGTGAAATCCAGCCACGTCTGGTCGTTGTCGAGCAGGGCGAAGGCGGCGGGCATGGCCTTGCCGTCGTCGGCGAGGGCGGCGCGCTTCGGCCCCATGGCGCCCAGGTGGACCCACAGAGACGCGGCGCCCGGCCCGCCGTTGTAGGCGAACGTTACCGGGCGCGACGCCGCGCCCGCGCCCGCCAGCACGTACGAGACGCAGAAGATGTTCGCCTGCGCCCGCCCTCGCTCGTCGCGGACCGCCAGGAACCCGGCCGTGGCGGTGTAGTCCAGCCGCCGCCCGGCGACCTGGATGGAGTGGCGCGTGACCGAAGGCGGGGGCGTCGGCCAGCCGGCGGCTTGCTGCCCGTCCGCGGCCGGCGCGGCGGGCGCGGTCGTCGGCGGATGCGGCGGGCGCAGCGGCAGCGGGGGCGGCTCGGCCGCCACGAGCGGCGCAGCCGGAAGCAGACACGCCCAGAGCCACCACGCCGCGGCGGCAGCGGGCAATCGACAATCGACAATCGACAATCGACGATGGTCCGCCAACGCGGGCCGGGTCGCTTCTGTGTTCATGGTTCGGCGCTCTTTCGCGGCTGGGGAATGTACTCGACGCTCGGATGCCGCCGCACCGGCTGGGGAAACAGCGACATCAGCCGCATGATCTCCGGCGGCATCGCCTCGACGACCGGCAGGCCCATCGCCTTGGCCTCCTCGGCCGTGATGGGGTGATCGTGCGTCCACTCTCCCCCGGCCAGTCGCCCGGCCAGTTCCTCGGCCTTCTCGGGGCCCAGCTTGTCGGTCAGGAGCTCCTTGACGTTGGCGTGGAGCTGGGTCATCGCCTTGCGCGCCTGGTCGGCCAGGATGAGTGTCTTGTCATCCACACGGGCGACGGGCTTGCGTTCGACGGCCTGGATGAGCGACGCGGCCGGGTACTCGCCAAGCTGCGGGTCGACCGGCCCGAGGACGGCGTGGGGGCTCAGGACGATCTCGTCGGCGGCCAGGGCGATGAGCGTTCCGCCGGACATGGCCATGTGCGGCACGAAGACGGTGACCTTGCCGGGGTAGTGGTGGATGGCTCGGGCGATCTGGAGACTGGCCAGCACCAGCCCGCCGGGCGTGTGGAGCACGAGGTCCAGCGGCATCTTCGGGTCGGTCATCTGGATGGCGCGGAGGATGTCCTCCGAGTCGTCCATGTCGATGTAGCGGACGATGGGGAAGCCCAGCAGGCTCATCGTTTCCTGGCGGTGGACCATGAGGACCACCCGCGAGTTGCGCTTCCGCTCGACGGCACCGATCCAGCGCCGGCGCATCGCGTCCAGCAGCTTCTGCCGCACCAGCGGCTGGATGGCAATCAGAAGGAACGCGATCCAGATGATCTCGCTGATGCTCATCTCTGTGCCTCGCGGTCGGCGGGCGGGGCAGGCAGGTGGGGCCAAGGGTGGTCCGCGTCGCTCGCCGCTCGCGGCCAGCCTGCGCATCATAGCGCCTCCGGGGGCCGGGCGACCCGTTGCCGCCGCCCGGCGCCGGGCGTATCATGCCGGCGGCGGGGACCAGGACAGCGGGCACGGCATGGCGCACCTGGCGGAAGACCTGCGGCTGCTGATTCGCACGCGGCACCCGATCGTCGTGATAGACACGCACGAGGAGCAGTACGCCTGCAAGCTGATCGCCGAGGCGGCGGGGCAGCTCGGCATGAACGTCGTCGTCTGGAGCGTGGGCCGCGGCGTGCGCAAGTACGGCCAGAAGTCCGCATCCGCGCGCGGCGGCGAGGCCAAGGGCGTCCTGGGCACCGACACGATCGCCGGGGTCGTGCAGTTCCTCAACGACAACAGCGCCCGCCAGGTGTACATCCTGCTGGACGCGCTGCCGCTGCCGAACGACCCGGCCGTGGTGCGCCGCCTGCGCGAGGCGGCGATGGCGTACTCAGCCGACGAGCGGACGGTGTTCTTCGTGGGCACGGGCGGCGTGCTGCCGGAGTCGGTTCGCCCGCTGAGCGTGCCGTTCGAGCTGCCGCCGCCGGACCGCGACGAGATGGACAAGCTGGTGCGGCAGTGCGTGGGCGAGCTGGCGCGCGACCGGGACACGTCGGTGTCGCTGACCCGCCAGGACTACGAGGCGTTCCTGACGGCCCTGCGGGGGCTGACGCGGGCGGAGGTGGCGCAGGTGACGGCCTCGGCGATCCTCGGCGACGGCGTGCTGAACGCGGCGGATACCCCGCTGGCGCTGGAGGCCAAGCGCCGCCGCCTGAGGGACCTCGGCGCGCTGGAGTACGTCGCCCCGCCGGAGGCGGCCCCGGCCGTGGGGGGCATGGAGAACCTGCGGCACTGGCTGGACCTGCGTCGCCGTGCGCTGGCGCCGGAGGCGCGGGCGTTCGGCCTGGTCCCGCCGCGGGGGATCCTGCTTCTGGGCGTGCAGGGGTGCGGCAAGAGCACGATGGCGCGCTACGTGGGCTCCTGCTGGCGCATGCCGCTGCTGCGCATGGACGTGGGGGCGCTGTACGACCGCTACGTCGGCGAGACGGAGCAGCGGATGCGGCGGTCGCTGTCGGCCGCGGAGGCCATGGCCCCCTGCGTGCTGTGGATCGACGAGGTCGAGAAGGCGTTCGCCTCGGCGGGCGTGCCGGGCGGTTCGGCCAGCGACGGCGGGCTGAGCCAGCGGCTCTTCGGGCACCTGCTGACGTGGATGCAGGAGCGGCAGGCGGCGGTGTTCGTGCTGGCGACGGCGAACGACGTGGCCCTGCTGCCGCCGGAGCTGCTGCGCAAGGGGCGGTTCGACGAGGTGTTCTTCATTGATCTGCCGGGCGAGGCGGCGCGGCGGGAGATATTCGCCATTCACCTGTCGCGGCGGAAGCGCGACCCGGGCACGTTCGACCTGGCGGCGCTGGCCGAGGCCAGCGCGGGCTTCAGCGGCTCGGAGATCGAGCAGGCCGTCGTCGCCGCTCTCTACGCCGCCTTCAACCAGTCGCGCGAGCTGACGACCGCTGACGTGTTGGCGGAGCTGAAGGCCACGCGCCCGCTGTCGGTGCTGATGGCCGAGCGCGTCGCGGACCTGCGCGCGTGGGCGGAGGGGCGCTGCGTTCCCGCCGACGCGTAGCGCCCCAGCCCGCCGCTTGCCCTGTCTTGCGTGGCTTGCCTCGGCCGGTCAGGGGCGCACGTCGGTCGAGTTGCCCCGCGTCGCCTGGTTGTCGGCGCCCTGCTGCGAGGCGTGGTTGTTGGCCGAGGCGGGGGCGGGGCCCGTGGCCTGCGGGGGCAGGTCGGGCAGGGCCGCCGCTGCCGCCAGCACGTCGGCCGGAGCGCCGCCCAGGTCAGGCCGAACGTCGGCCGACTTGCCCCGCGTCGCCTGGTTGTCGGCGCCCTGCTGCGAGGCGTGGTTGTTGGCCGAGGCGGGGGCGGGGCCCGTGGCCCGCGGGGGCAGGTCCTCGAGGCTCG
>Ga0172362_10000562_pt1 | contig 30635 bp, 27 predicted proteins | sample LakKivs1_kivu2a2_FD_114534 | JGI IMG/M metagenome (GOLD analysis project Ga0172362, IMG submission 114534) | Sediment microbial communities from Lake Kivu, Rwanda - Sediment s1_kivu2a2 | ecosystem: Environmental > Aquatic > Freshwater > Lake > Sediment | place: Rwanda: Western Province, Lake... | reverse complement strand
GTTCTCACTGATCAGGGATTACAAGAAATAAAAGACATCTCACAAGGAGAGGATACTGCAATAAATACAGGGATTTTAAATTACCAACATGATCGAAAACAAGCGGTAAGGTTTTTTAATTCAGGGAAACATCCAACAATTCATCTTGTTACCGAACAAGGCTATGAAATCGAAGGGTCTTACAATCATCCAATCCTTACCTGGTCGTACGATAATGGAATTCCACATATTAAATGGAAATCACTCGAGAATATAACATCAAAAGATTTTGTTGTACTAAGTAGAAAATCTTTTTTCTTTAACAAAAAAGAATTATTTTTACAAAAATATCACCCACAGATATCAAAAAAGGCAAAGGATTTCATTCTCCCGAAACAGATGAACAAGGAATTGGCCTTTATACTTGGTGCTCTTGTTTCTGAAGGAAGTTTTCATAACGGACAGATTTTATTTAATAATGCGGATAAAGAATTCTATTCAAAAGTAAAAAATGCTGTGTGCAACCAATTTAATGGTGTCAAACTCTATGAAAGAAAACTGAAAAGGTGTGGCTGTGTAGAGTTCAGCTTATATTACAAGAAAATCATTGATTTCCTCATTAATATTGGTTTAAAACCTGTTAAATCTAGAGAGAAAGAAATCCCGTTTACAATTCTACAATCAAAACAGGAGCACGCCGCAAGTTTTTTGAGCGGTTTATTTGAAGGAGATGGATCAGTTATCTATAAAACTGACAAAAGACACGGCGGAAAATCATTTGAATTAACCTATAATTCAAAGAGCAGAAAACTAATAATCCAACTTAAGACTCTACTGCTCAACTTTGGTATTATCACTACAAATCCCTATGTCGATAAAAGAAATCACTGCTATAAACTCATCATCTCGGATGTATCAAATGTAAAACTTTTTAAAGATATGATTAACTTTTCATGCTCAAGAAAAAGAAATATACTAAAAAAAGTAGAAACACTTAATTCTGAAAGGATGAGTAAGAATGACTTTATTCCTTTCCTAGATGAATATCTTCGTACAAAGTATCGTAATGAGTTTTTAGTAAAACATAATTTCAATCGATATAATAAACTAGAAAAAAATTATAAAAAGTTATCAGAAATAATTAATCCTGAGGATAAAAATGTAATAAAAGAACTTGTTGAACAGAAATACTTTTTTAATAGAGTTAAAAAAATCCAAAGAACAAATCGAGAGAAAAATGTTTATTCGCTAAGGGTAAATAGCCCATGTCATTCCTATATCGCCAATGGTTTTATCAACCACAATACCGAAGTTAAAATGGGTAAAATCACAAAACTCATGCTTCAGGACATTGATAAAGAAACCGTTGAATGGCGTGATAATTTTGATGGATCCTTAAAAGAACCTGACGTTTTGCCAGCAATAATACCTAATCTTTTGATAAATGGTTCCTCAGGAATAGCAGTTGGTATGGCTACAAACATGCCTCCTCATAACATCTGCGAGATTATAGATGGTACAATCAAAGTGATTGATAATCCTGAGACTTCAACAGTAGAATTAATGGAAATAGTGAAAGGCCCAGATTTTCCAACAGCTGGGATAATATACGGTAAAGGTGGTATATTAAGCGCCTATTCCACAGGTAGAGGACTAATTAGAGTAAGAGCAAAAACATCGATCGAAGGTGATGAAAAAAAGAGCATCATAGTGTCTGAACTGCCGTACATGGTAAACAAATCCGAGCTTTTAAAAAATATAGTAGAACTTGTAAAAGAGAAAAAAATCGAGGGAATATCCGATCTTAGGGATGAAAGCGACAGAAAGGGCATGCGTATAGTAATAGAATTGAAACGCGATGCAATAGAGGAGGTGGTTCTGAACCAACTATTTAATCACACACAGCTGCAATCCACATTTGGTATTCTCAACTTAGCAATTGTAAAAGGAGAGCCAAAGGTTCTAACCCTAAAAGAACTGATACAACAGTACATTGAATTCCGTATAGAAATCATTACAAAACGTACAGAATATGACCTTAAAAAAGCAAAGGAAAAGATGCATATCCTTGAGGGGTTAATGATCGCACTTCGTAACATTGACGAAGTTATAAAAATCATAAGAAGCAGCAAGGAAGTAGAAGAAGCAAAAACTAGACTGATGACCCGTTTCAAACTCTCAGAGATACAAGCAAAAGCAATCCTTGATATGAGATTACAAAAATTAACAGGCATGGAGATAGATGCAGTACAAAAAGAACATGCCGAGACAAAAAAACTCATTGAACAACTAGAAGAGCTGCTTAAAGACAAACAAAAAATACTAAATGAAATAAAAAGAGAACTGCTAGAGATAAAAGAAAAATTCGGAGATGCACGAAGAACAGAGATAATAGAGGGAGAAATCGGAATAGAGATAGAGGATCTCATACCAAAACAAGAGGTCATTATAACAATCACCGACAGCGGTTACATAAAACGCATACCATGCGAAACTTACAGAACACAACACCGCGGTGGAAAGGGACTTGTTGGCATGGAAACAAAAGAAGAGGATATAGTTGTTGATTCGTTTATTACTTCTACGCATGACTACATCATGTTTTTTACTAATCATGGAAAGGCGTACTGGCTAAAAGGTTACAAAATACCAGAAGGCACCAGACATGCAAAAGGTAAAGCAATAATAAATCTACTTCCAAGACTTGAAGAAGGAGAATATGTTGAAACTGCAATACCGATTCACGAATTTGATGATAAGCAATATCTTGTTTTTGTCACAAAGAAAGGTATAATCAAAAAGACTGTACTCTCAGAATATGGAAACATCAGAGTAAACGGAATTCGGGCAATTAACCTGGAAGAAGGTGACGAATTAATTGGTACTAAATTGTCGCATGGAGATCAAATAATAATGATTGCAACTTCAAATGGGCAAGCATGCAGATTCAACGAAAAGGAAGTGCGTTCAATGGGACGAGTAACGCACGGAGTAATTGGAATAAGGCTTAATAAAGGCGATAAAGTCGTCTCAATGGAAGTTGTAGACAAAGGCGGAGAAGATCTTCTGACCATTACTGAAAATGGATTTGGAAAACGTTCTGCAATTCAAGATTACAGAATGACACACAGGGGCAGCAAAGGAGTAAGAACCATTGTTACAAATAAACGGAATGGGCAAGTAATATTTGTACAGGAAGTCACGGATGCTGATGAAATTATGCTGACAAGCAAAAACGGCATGATGGTACGGATTCCTGTTAAAGACATCAGAAGACAAGGTAGAAACACAATGGGTGTAAGGATAATGAGGCTGAACGAAGGAGACAAAGTTGTATCTGTAGCAAAAGTAACAGAGAACGGAGAAGAAAAAAACATCGAAAATGATGAAAGCAGCCAAACATAGTATTTCTATGAAATTAAAAACATAGTACTGGAAAAGAGTCTTTTAAGGGGCAAACGCATGTATATCGCTTCTCATTTTAAAATTAACCCAGGTTGATTCTAAAAAAGCATATGTTCCCATTTTTCTTGCAATTAAAGCCCTTCTAAAACAGTTCGATATACTATATTGTTTATCTCTTAGCTCATAGGTTTTATTTAGAAGTTGCTCGGGCGTCATATTTTTTGGTTGAAATACAACGCAATCTGCACGACTGTATCTGCTCCAATCTTTTGTTAAAATTCGCCCTTCACGATCTAATTTTTTATAAATCGGTGTCCCTGGCTCTGGCGATAGAGTGTGAAAATAACCAGCATCGATATCGCTTTTAGATAAAAATTCATCTGTTTTATCAAAAATATCAAGCGTATCTGTATCGAATCCAAAGCAAAACAAGCCAAATATTAACATTCCGTAATCATGTATTTTCTTAATAGCAGAAATATATTCATCTACACGATTTGTTTTTTTACCAACACCATCTAAAGTTTTTTGAGATATAGATTCAAAACCAATCATCCAGATGGTACCACCTGCTTCCCTAGTTAATTTCAAAAATTCTTCATCTTGGGAAAAAAGATCTATGTTGGTGTAACCAATAAATTTTTTATTAAGACTTTTCATTTTTCTAAAGAGCTCTTTATAATACGCAGGATCAAGAGTTATAGAATTATCTATAAGAAAAAAAGTTTTATTTGGAAGAGCTTGTAATTCATCCATAACAACATCTATCGGTTTCATACGGAAAACGTTTCGAAATTTCATGTTGGTAATAGAACAAAATTCGCACCCATACGGACAACCTCTTGTTGCTTGTAAGCCAAACCCAGTATGTTTTGGAAAAATATCAAATCTGGGATGAGGGATCAGCGAAGGATCTACAGGTCGGGTTGGAATATAGAAGGGTTTTAGTTCCCCATGTTGAAAATCTTTTAATAGTTGCGGCCATGTCTCTTCAGCCTCACCTATAACTACTGCATCTGCATGCTGCTTTGCCTCCTCGGGAAGGGCTGAATAATGGTAACCGCCTAAAACAACTGTTACACCTCTCCTACGGAATTCATCAGCTATTGCGTATCCTCTAAGAGCATTACGTGTTAAAGAGGATATAGCAACTAAATCATAATGTCTATCAAAGTTGATATCCTTAACTTCTCCTTCTGCAACTTCAATAGTATGTTCCCTCGGAGTTAAAGCTGCCAATATGGGCAAGGTTAAAGCCTTGTGATGAAAGTACATTCTACTGGGAAAATTAATTGGCAAATGAGAAAGTATGTCGTTATATGCATATTTTTGCGTTGCACGAACAAGCAAGATTTTCATGATATGTAACTAGCAAGAAAGCAATATATAAATCTTATTTAACAGTTATAATCATAAAGAGAAATCTGCCATTAATCCGTCTCTTGAAAGATAATTTTACGTAATATATATTAGTAGCATATGCCATGTTTATAAGAGAGATTTTCAGGCGATTTAGAAATGGATACTTTGGGAAAATTATTCGTAGATAAACGGTTCGCAGAATATTGGACTAAGTATCGTGGTGGAGAAGTTGGATATATTAATGACATTCCGTTTTTACATTACTATAAACGATTTCCTTTGATTTTAATAGTTCATTCAAATCATAATTATAAAACTTCTATATTGTTTCAGGCAGTTAAAAAGGCCGTTGAAAATAAGGTTGCTCTTTTAAGATTCATATCTGATGATTATCTTGATCTGAATGGATGCAAACACAAGACACATTATACTTTAATAATTGATTTAACGAAATCAATTGATGATATATTTTCATCTTTAAAAAAATCAACAAAACAACGTATACGTAGAGCTGATTTAAATAATCTTAAATTAAAAATTTGCGATAATACGTCAGAATTTAATGACTGGTGGGATAATAACTATCTTAAATGGGCCAAAGGAAAAAAATATGCCGTTGAAAGTTATGAATTTATAAAAGCTGTTTTTCAAGAGCCGGATTTATCCAGATTGTTTTTAGCGTATTTAGATAATAAAATAATCGCAGGTTTATTCGTAATATTTTCTTCTGATGAGAGGGGATTTATCTGGATATCAAGTCATGACATAAATTATATTGATTATTGTCCAGACCATTTCCTTCAATGGGAGGTTATTAAGTGGTTAAAAAATAACAAGTTTAGAGTTTGTGACTTTGGTGGTTTGGAACACTCAAAAATATTCAAAGAAGGATTTTCAAGAGAAGTTTCTACATGGCATTCATATGATTTTAAATTCGATCCGATGATATCAAATTCGTTAGAACTGTTTCATAAAATAAAATTTAATATCTTAAGGAGATACTAGAGGAGACATATGATATCGTTACCTATGTTGTTGTTATCCTTGATCTTCGCCTTATGTCTAATGATAGTGTATTTGCTAATTAAATTGGCTGGAGTTTTAAAAATTTTAAAGGCAATGAAGAGCTTGGAAGGAAAATGCGACATAACAAAAAAAGATGATTTTATTGAAAAAAACTATTGGCAATTATTAAACGAAACTGCAGATATGCTTCAATGCTCTGTGGAAGACATACCAAAAAAAATTAATATAATTTTGAAAAAAACAGAGGAGTATAAATGCGAACTGGACAAACATTTACTAGAGACTAAAAAACAAAAAAATATACTTGTTAAATTAATAGCTGAAGATTTGAAAAAAAATCCGTACAAATTCAATGCATTTAATTGTTTTTTTAAAAAAATTGAATTCGGTGATATCGAGGATACAAAAAAGATTTGCAGTCATTTAACAAAAGAGCCCACGTCAGTTTGCTTATTGCTCAATATTGAATGTACTTTTGTGATCGTTGCATCCTCTGAGGATATCACAAAAAAAGGTTTTGATTCAGAGAAAATAGCAGAAAATATCACGAAAATAGCGGGAGGGACTAGTGGAGGGAAAAAAAGTTTTGTGATGATTAAAATAGATAAAATGAAAGAGAATATTGATATTTTTCAGTTAGCAAAGGATATTATTTTAAAAGAATTGGAGGGAATGCAATAGGGTCCACCTTTAAATAAATCTAGAATTTTTTTATTTAATTATCTTACCAATTTCCAAGTCAGAATACAAATGTGTTTTATCATCTTTTATTAGTTGAAATGCTAATTGTTTTTGAAGTTGAATTTCCATTACATTATCTGGAATGTTGCGATCAATACGTGTACTAAAATAGCAGAAACGTGCCTGGTTTTTACCCACCCTAGATATATCGTTTAATTGTTGCATGAAATCTATGTTACTAACCCAATCAAATATATTCGAAAGACTAAATTTAGTTATGGTGTTGTCGGGCAGTCGTTGCAAAATATTTTGAATACTTGAGGTTTCTATTTTTATGTTATCGACTCTTTTTTTAAGCGTAATAAACGCTTCTTTCTTCAAATAAGGTGGAAGGCAGTCTCCCCCAGTATAATAACCCAGTAGCATTAAAGATGCAAAATAATTATCATTAAGAGGAGTTGTCGTAAATAGTTCTTCTACAAATTTTTCCTGCGAAAACAAATTTTTTGCTAATTGAAAATCTATTTGAACTTCGTCTCTAGTTCTTTTGATTCCCGTCAAAGGAAATATGCTAAAAACAAACATCCCATAAGACAGTCTCAGTATAGTAAACGCTCTGGAATAAAGTAATTTAATAAGTTGATTTGCAATATTGCCATCTACATAATCATAAAAAAATCTACATTGTTCTTCTATTTTTTCCAAACCGAATAGATTTTCGATTTTTTCCTTCCCAATGAAAAATTTTAAAATATTTCCAATTGTCTTTAGTCTTTTTTCCTCTAGTCCATTATATACTATGCCTTTTTTTATAAAATATAAGTTATAATCCCAAAATTTTCTAGTATCGTCGTCAAGGTTCTTTCTTAAAGAAAGGTAGATATCAATTTTTTTATCCGAGGGAAAAATGCCCATCAATTCAATAAATTCTTCATAGGTCAAATTACGAATCGCTTCTATTTTCAATTTAAGTAAACTATTTTGACGAGGACTGTAATCAACAGCGAGTATCTCCCTGGGATCGTATAACAGAAAATTTAAAACATTGCAACCTGCAGAAGAGATACAAAGAACAGTATCCCGAGAATCTATTGGAGAGCTTTTTGAATTACATATGGGTCTTCCCAACAGGTACTATACCTAAATCCTTTTGAAAAACGAGGTTTTTTGATTTTTTTAAATTCGATATTTTCCAAGTTTGTCCCTCTAATGCAAAAACAATGATATATGGTTGATGACTAATTAAAATTTAATATAAAAAAACTCTTCAGATATATAAAAGTTAAAATCAAATCTGAACTAGTAAAATCAATTAGATGGCTGACTTTTGTTATTTTTTATTAACAGTGATCTTAAAAGCAAATTCTCTAAATATGAGAGAAAGATTATTAGTTTTAGAAAGCAAAATGAAAATATTGCTTATTCGCCCCAATGTAGCTAATTCGAATTCGATTTATTCCAAAAAAATTTCTTCCAGGTTGAATATTTTTCCACCATTGACTCTCCCACAGTTAGCAGGCATAACTCCTAAAACACATGAAGTAAAAGTGGTTTATGAAATCAATACAAAGATTAATTTTGATTGGGATGCAGATCTTGTTGGCATTTCTTGTTTAACTCCTGAAGTCAATCGTGGCTATAATATTGCTGATGAGTTTCGGCGACGCGGAAAAAAAGTTATTATGGGTGGATGGCATGCCTCTGCTCTTCCTGAAGAGGCAAAACAGCATGCAGATAGTGTTGTTATAGGGGAAGCTGAAGAAACGTGGCCAAAACTTCTACGTGATTTTGAAAGAGGGGATTTGAAGCCTTTCTATAGAAACAATGGGCCCATTGATATAAATTTCATTCCTTCAGCAAACAGAAATGTTGGCGATGGTTTATTTTTTATGGCGGCCATTCAAGCTAGCAGGGGTTGTCCAATGGGCTGTGAGTTCTGCTCTGTTACTAGTAATCCTGAAGGTTGTGTTTTTCGTACAAGATCTATCGATCTAGTCGTTGAAGAAATTAAAAAAATAAAGAATAAGACTTTATATTTTTATGATCCATCTTTGACTGTCAATACTGATTTTACTAAAAAATTATTCAAAGAAATAAAGGGTTTAAATAAAAAATTTGTTTGTTTTGGAAACGCCAATATACTTGCAAAAGATGATGAATTACTCGGGCTTGCTAAAGATGCGGGTTGCCAAAATTGGTATGTCGGCTTTGAATCTGTTTCTCAAAAAACCATTGATTATCTTGGTAAAAAATCAAATAAGGTACAGGAGTATAATAAGTTGATAGAAAAAATACATAATCATGGTATGTCTGTCACGGGTTCTTTTATTTTTGGTTTTGACACTGATACAAAAAATGTATTTAACGATACAATCGAAGCAGTATATGATCTTGCAATTGACGTCCCAGAATTTACTATTTTAACACCGTATCCTGGTACGCCCCTTTTTAAAAGACTTGATGAGGAAGGGCGAATCCTCACTAAAGATTGGACAAAATATACCGAGACGGGAAATGTAGTATTCCAACCTAAAAATATGTCTCCTCGAGAATTATTAGAAGGTTGTGAAGAAGTGATACATGAAGTTTTTTCTTTTTCAAATATTATTGGAAGAACAACAAAAAATAGAAAATTTTTGTTTCGTAACATATTAAGCAACGTTCTCCAACATTCTCGATAATTAATTTTTTAAAATAAGTTGTCATTCTTTGGTGTGATTTTAACTTCATCATATTCTGGTATTTTGTCATTGGCATAAAAATCAAAACCAAACTGGGACACTACCCGATAAATTCTTTGAATTTGCTCTTTAGAAAGGTGTTTTTCCCATTTGGATAATTGTTTATCTTCGTCTTTTACAATTTTTTTCTCATCCAGCCTTGTTGAAAAACTTGGAGCATTCAGGTGACTATAAGCGGATTTTGGTATGTCTTCTCCAACTGCATCAAAAATGCGTTTTATTTCAACATCACTGTGTTTTATCAGTTGTTCATAAATAACTAATGTCCAAGGATAAGGTTTTGGATATGATAGCGGGATTAAGTTATCAAGACACCAAACTACTGCAAGCAATTCCTCTTTTGTTTTAATGCTACTAACAACATTTGCAAGTTGCTCATTTAAAGTTTTAATGTCTTTTATTTCATCCATTATAGTTTCAAAAGTCGGTAAAATGTTTACATGTGGTTTTGTCTCTGATCTGTAACCAAAAAATCCTGTTCTCAACTGAGAATTAATAACAGCACAAGGATGCCGTACAACGAAAAATGTGTGTTTAAGTTTATATCTTTTAGCTATCCAAGGTAACAATCTAGTGAGATTTACAGATTTAACAATTAGTTTTGTTGCAAAAATCCTATGTAAAATCATTTCTATATTTGGTTGATATGGAGGATTTTTACTATATATCTTTCCAGCGAATGCTTTTCTCAAATATTCTTCTACAGCTATCTGTTCATCTTTAGGATCAATATACGTTCTTGATTTAAAACCAGTTTTAAATGCCTCAGGGAACCATATTGGATTTAACGGTTCATAGATATAAGTATATCCTGAAATAGCCCCCAACATTTCCATTAGCCAGGTAGTCCCGGATCTCGGCGTTCCAGTAACAAGAATTGTGTCCTTTATTTCGAATCTCTTATTTTTTAAAATATTTTTGTCAAAATAACTTGTTATGCCCATAATGGATCTTTTAATCTATAGAAAATAACAACTTATAATCCTATTTATTTAGGGCTTCTTTAAAATTAAGTATGAATACCAGCCCCAACCAGAGTCATGTTTGATTTCTTTTTTTATAGTCCCACCACATAAGAAGACATATTCGCGGATAGAGCTCTTTGTATTTTTAACTTCTCTACAAATTATTCTACAATCACTTTTTGATTTTTTTAACACATTTTCGATTATTTTTTTTCTTGGTGTTGCGCAATTTGTAATTAGTATAACATCAAAATCTTTCATGGGGTAATTGATAGCATCCCCTAGTCGGATTTCTGTATTTTTTATGTTTTTGTCGTTTAGATATTTTTTTGCCAATATTGTTGAAAATTTATTCTTATCCATTGCAACAACTTTTGCTCCAGTTATCTCACTGATTATAATTGCAGTATTCGGAAAAGGCCCACATCCTATATTTAGTATTTTATCTTCTTTAGTTATATTAGCTATTTCTATTTCTTTTCTAACCGATTCAATGTATGCATTAGGGTATAATCTATAAAACCGATTGTTTTTTGTTATCATCAATTCAACTAGATACCAATAAATAGAATTTTTTTTTCGTATTAAATCTTCAGTTTTTTCTCTGAAATTCGTATTAAACCAATGAAAATTCTTTGTTTTTTCGATTGGTTTTCTTTTTTGCATATATACAAATTCTTGGTTCACTTTATCACTTTTTAGATATAAACAAATATCTTATTTTATTGTACATAGTATATAAATTTATCGTGGTTAAATGCCAAAATGTAAAACTCTGGCAGACACTCATAAAGTCGTTTCTGCCGCAAAGATATCGTAAAGCGAGAGCACCCCTCCAATAAAAAATGTTCAAATAACAAAAAGTTATAAAAAATAACAAAAATCATATAAAATGTCTCAATTTTGACGGAAAATTTATAACCTTACACCATATAAATGCATCTGTTTAGGTGAAGAAATATGAACAAAAACCTAGATGAAATGGGCCAAACACTGGGTATGACTAAAGACGATGTTACAAGAACATTAAAGATGAAAAAAAGACAGAGTCTTTCGATTATACCAGTCGTAGCGTTTACCTTTTTAGGTGGAGCTTCTTTCGACACTCTGGGCACTTGTTATGGGGGAATCTGTCAAAGGGATTTCAAGCGATTACCAAGATGGTTACGTTGGCTATTAGGCCTGAGGTAAACAAGTTTAGAAGAAACACATCAAGTACGAATCAACAGAAAATTATTTGATGTGTTTCTTGTTTTATTTTTCAACCAATAAAATTGGGGAAAAAATGTTTAAAAAAAAATATTTACCGTACGCAGCATTATTTGAAATCACGCTTAAATGCAATATGCGTTGTATACATTGTGGTTCATCCGCTGGAACTCAGAGGTTAAAAGAGCTGCCAACAAACGAATGGGCAAGAGTTATAAAGGAATTTTCCGAATTAGGATGTGAATCTATTACTCTTTTAGGTGGAGAACCATTTATTCGCCAAGACTGGTTTGAAATTTCTAAGACAGTTAGAGATTATAACATAGATCTTACAATTATATCTAACGGCCTTTTAATAGATGAGAAAACAATTTCTCATCTTAGAAAACTCGACCCGTATGCGATAGCAATCAGCCTAGATGGCGGGTCTCCTGAAACACATGATGAAATAAGACAAGTAAGAGGATCTTTTGAAAAAGCAACAAAAGTAATTTCCATGTTGAAAGATGCAAATATAAATACAAGCGCCATTACAACACTTAGCAAGACAAACTTTAAAGATTTACCAAAAATTAGATCGCTTTTATTAAACAAAAATGTAGCCTGGCAAATACAAATTGCGTGTCCCGTGGGTCGTTTTCCAAAAGAACTTATGCTATCAAAAGAAGAATTTTATTCAGCATCATTATTTATAGCAAATAGCATGGAAAAATACAGCATAGAAGAACTACCTATTGCAGGAGCACATAGCTTTGGATATTATTCGAGCGTTCTCCCCAATATTAATATAACGCCAGTTTGGAGAGGCTGCCCAGCCGGCATGTATTTAGTTGGAATTCAAAGCAACGGTGGCGTGAAAGGATGCTTATCGTTATCTGACGAATTTGTAGAAGGTAACGTTATGAATAAAAGCCTATCAGAAATATGGGAAAGTGATTCGTTTGCCTCTTACAACAGAAAATTTAAAAAAGATGATTTGAACGGTGAATGTATTGGCTGCAAATATGGGAAAAAATGTAAGGGTGGATGCATGTCTGTCTCAACATCGGTAACCGGAAAAAAACATTCTGATCCTTTTTGTCTAAGACTAATAGAGAAATCAGGAATCATCGATTAAAAAGTAGAAGAGACTTAGCTGAAGCAAATAACTTTGATGCATTTGTTAATTATATCTACTTTGTATAAGTCGAAATATGCCTAAAAAGAAATTTGTTCTTGGTACCTTTTGCATATATTGTTTATAATCATCACCAAACTTTTCGATGTTGGATTTTTCCTCCATCCGCATGAATTGGTAAAAAAAAAGTATTATTGGGATGCCTAAAATCAGACTTAACCAATGTTGAGAAATAAGAATTAATCCCATCACATAAAACATGAAACTTATGTATATCGGATGTCTAACAACAGCATAGATTCCAATATCAACTAACGTTTTTGTTTCAACCCAGTGCTTGTTTTTTGATGTTTCAACCTTTTTTATAAAAGCAGCACGAGCCATCCCTCCAAAAACAAAAAAACCAATTACAAATAAAGTAATTCCAAGAAATACTAGCCATATTTGATTCATCCAATTAAAAAAAATAAAACATGATAAGATAAGGCCTACAAACAAGATACGTATTGTTGGTGATGGAAAGAAAGCAAGAGCTAAAATAGAATATAAACGAGATTTTTTCCATGATGATTGTCGTTTCATCTTGATCTTATTACTCATTCGTTCTTTCCCCAAGCTGCAATTTCTAAACACGTTAAACTTTATAAATTCTGAGATAAAGAATTTCAAGAAATAAACAAAGAAGAATATTGTTAGATTTTTGAGTATTGTACATTCTATGAAGAAGTTTTTAATAAATTAATCCGGCAAATCATCAACGATCAATTCTTCTATGAGAATTATATCATCAAGGGCATCTACCATTTTAGTCAAAATAGGTTTAGATAAAATCAGATTTTTTGGAAAACTATTATTGAGTATGATTTCCTCCAAATTTTCTGCAAAAATTGAAAGATTATTCCAGCATCTTGACTCCAATTCTAGCAATATTGCATCTCTTTTATGATACGAAGTTTCATGAGAATTATTCAAAAGATATTGAGATATCGAATGTTTATCAAAATACGTCCAATAAAAACGATTACGCATTTCTGTAAGAACATCATGGAAAGGATAAGTCAATGGATAAAATTTAGCAAAAATTTTGAAAGCGGGAATTCTAAATAAAAATTTTGATTTAAAGTCATTTTTCAAAGCTTTTAAGCCGTCAATTCCAAATTTAGAAAAGTCTTTATTTATAAAATGCTGATCATAAGCAGATTTTACGCCTTTCATTTTTTCTATATTTCGCTTGTGAACAAAACTATAGGTAATATTTTCAGGCAAGGGATCTGAAATTTTTTTGAAGATAAGCATTTCATATCTGTCTTCCTTTAACTCCCAATTAATTCTGCTGACTGCTTCTCTAAATTCTGACAGATTTACCCAACGATAAGTTCCCCGTTCAGGTTTATCAAAATATCCTGTCCCGGGATCGTTGACACACACTGTTTTATTTGTTTCATTAAACCCTACAACCACTACAATATGAGTGGCAGACAATAGATAAGAAAATATTTTAGGTACATACAAAGAAAGATTGATTAGTTCTTTGTAAGGTGACCAAGCCAAAGGATCCAATCCCGTAATGACTGGTATGTCGTTTTCAACATAATTTTTTACTTGTTTCCAATATTCTCTCCAGCACCTATTGTGATTAACTACGGTTTTTGGATATATGTAATCAAATGAAAGCCCAAAAAAATTAGCCATAAGTTTGTAATCATCAGTACCTCCAGTTATTTCATTAGCCCAAAACCTGAATTTATAAGGGGGGCGTATCAACGGCGTTGTAATAGTTCTAGTAAACTTTGGCTTGTAACCAAAAGAATAGGCACCCCCAATAAAATAAAGAATTTCGGTTTGAGTCGCATTTATGCCATAATACCTAAGTACGGTCTCCACCGATGCATATTCGCAATAGATTAATTGTTCCTGACCAACATATGGAACTCCTTTTATTACATAGCTATTGGAATTTCCTTCACCAATTGAGTTTTGAAAAGAATCTTGGAAGGTTGGCTCTGATAAGGCCAATTGAAATGGAAAAAAACACAATAGCATCAGTATACAAATGAGTGTATTTATCCGGCTCATCATTATTATATTATAACATTATATATAAAAGACTTTCTAATATATGACAGTTTATGCTCAAATTTAAAAATTTAAATAGATTCGTTAGAAAAATGAATATTATTCCGATATGTTTAAATCGACATTATATCATTTTACAAAGAAATGGAAATGATTGCTGCAAGTGATTTGACAAAAAAATTCAAAAGACGGGTATCAAAAAAAGAAACAAAATTTGAAACTATTTATGCAGTAGATCATGTAAATCTCAATGTTAAAAGAGGAGATATTTTAGGCCTTATTGGCCTAAACGGTGCTGGAAAGACCACGACATTGAAGATTCTTTCTACATTAATAATTCCGGATGATGGAACCGCCACCATAGACGGCTACGATGTTGTTAAAGATGTGGATGTTGTCAGAGGCAAAGTTGGTTTGCTTGCTGGCGAATTTGCTAGATCTCTTTATTGGAGATTAACTGGAATTCAAAATCTTAAATTCTTTGCAAATTTGAGAAATATGTGGAATCCTGAAGAAAGAATAAATGAACTTATTGATATGTTTAATCTTAAAGATTACAAAAATGATCTCGTAATGAAATATTCTACAGGGACCAAGCATAAACTTGCACTTGCAGTAGGACTTTTAAATGATCCTCAAGTGCTTTTCCTAGATGAACCGCTTACGGGCATCGATCCAGTTACAGCATATGAAATAAAAGAGTTAGTAAAAAATAAATTTAAGGAAAAAACGATAATCTGGGCATCTCATAATTTATATGAAATAGAAGAGATGTGCGATCAGATTGCGCTTATCGACAATGGAAAAATAGTGCTCGAGGGAGATCCTGAAACACTTAAGAAAAACTACTGGGATCATACCAAAATATTAGTGACTTCGAATAAACCAAAAGAATTTGCTAATCTGATTAATGCAGAAGTAAATAAAGATGTTGTGGAAATAAAGACTGATAATGTGAAAAGAACTTTTCTAGAAATAATGGAAATATCAAAAGTCAAAAATGTAGAAATAAGTGAAATAAAAACGTTGAAACCATCCCTAGAAGAAATATTTATGACCGGAGTGAAAAATGCTTAACGAACTGAAAAAAATACCGGTTTTTGTTGCAAGGGATTTTCGAATTTTATTTACATATAAAATTGCATTTTTCATAACGTTTTTTGGTATACTTTTCAGTCTTTTTTATTTCATACTTTTTGGCAGCATGTTTGGTTCAATCAATGTTCCAGCTCTCTCAGATTACGGTGGAAATTATATTTCATTCATATTGGTCGGATCGATTGGATGGAGTTTTCTATGGAGCATTATGAATGCAACATCCTCATCATTAGCAGGCGAAATGGCAATGGGGACTCTTGAATCGATTTTACTTACTTCAACTAGATTATCTACGATGATGCTATCGTATGCAATTTTTGGTTGTTTTTTTGGTCTAGTTTCAATCATTATTCTTTTATTAGTTGGGTTCTTTATTTTTGGTGTTACGGCATTTATGACCGCTACAATCTATACTTTGATAATATTCATACTATCAGCAATAATGATGATAGGATTTGGAATGATCTTTGGTGGATTGACAATCTGGTTGAAAAATATAGGCGACGCGGTTCCATTATTGCAAAATATTATCATGTTCTTTTGTGGAGTATACTTCCCAATCTCAGTTTTACCAACTTATATGCAACCGATTGCTAAATTTATTCCATTTTATTATTCCATTGAAGGGTTGAGAAGATCTTTAATAACTACTTCGTCATCCAGTGAGCTATTAGGTTATGTATTGATTTTACTTGTATTATCTATTGTGTTTAATATCATTGGATTCTACACTTTACGCAAAGGTTTGATGAAAGCTAAGAAAGATGGTAGTTTGGCATTCTATTGATCAGTAAAAAATTATTATCTTTTATAATCTGGATTTGAAAATTGAAAATAAAGAATTTAAAAGGTAGTCGTTTTAACTACTACCTTCATTACATGGCTGATAAGGATTGAATGCTGGATCTCCGTATAGTTGGAACTCATGTAATGCAACGTATTTTTTGTCCAAAGTCCGCGTTCTATCTTTACCGCCAATACCTTGCAGCCCGGATAGAACTTCGCTGTCCACGACCGAATAACCTGACGAAAATGTTAATGGCGGCGTCCACAGGAATGTTGAATTTGCGTCTTTTGGCAGATAGGCATTTTTTGCATTCCTAAGTGCAAGTCCGGTGGTTGAATTGCTGTTTAATTCATTTATAAACTCTTCTGCAATAACTGCTCCAAAATGAAGATCTGGGTATTTGTCTTTTAGTTTAAGATCAAGTGTAGCCTTAATCAAACCAAGAATGCCTATGCCCCATCCCTTTGGAAGAGGACGTGGATCTAAGTAGCCTGGATCTGCAGTAACTCTTGTTGAGCCGATATATGCATTTACCCCAGCATGAATGTATGCTTGAGAAAGAACGTTTTTAGCAGACATGCCATCTGTTCTGCCCGTAATACAGCTTTCCACATAAATGACAGAAGGACCATATTTCATATTTTGTACATGTCGAATGTCAAATGTTCCTTTAGCAGATAAACTGCTTCGGAGCGTTGGGTAAATACGTGCCAATGTTGTGATCCCGGGGCACCCTCGTGAATCGAGAAGGATGTCACCAAATTCATAAATGTTGTAGTTTCCATGAGCAAATGCAAATATAAGGCTGCTGGACAAATGATCTTGGCCGCCAGTGACCTTTTTTTCTGAACTTAGGAGTTCAACAAGTTTTGCAGGGAACAGCAAACGATTCAGTAAACCAAGTTTTTTAATCTCTTTTAAATCTTCTCTACTAAATCCTTCTCTCTGTGATTGTGTCCACATAGTGCTTTTTGTTGTGTAACCTCCAGTCTCCATATCCTCTTTTAATTTCAAGTTGATGAATGCACTTTCACCTGTCGGAAACTTGGTTGGCTCATCACGTCCAGTATGAGTAACACGGCCTATGAATTTACCAAGTCGTGTTATTATTGGAAGATTCTGAAATTCTAGACCGCAGCCCGTTTGGACCAATGCGTTGTTCTTCCAATCTCCCATTTCATCAATTATTCTATCATAAAATATAGTACGCGCTATAAGCGCACTACAATCCTGTGCATCCCAGCCTGTAACACGGCCTACAATATTTTCCATGAACGGCCAATATGTATAGGTATCGTTCTCTGGATCAGAGTGGTTTACATCAATGTCAGCATAAATAAAGTCGCTCGGGGTTGAAAAACCCATCATATAAGCACTGGGATTATCTGCTAGTCCATCAGGGTTGTAGTAAAAATACATAGGAATCATTGTTGGATCAGCAGCAATTGCAATGTAGACGGGGTTATCTGTATAATAGTTTCTTAATTCCAATAAATCAGAAGTGGGAATGTCTGCTATCTTTGCAAGTATTTCGTTTAGCTCATCGTGAACCTCAAGCGTATGTTTGTTAGATGGAACTACTAGACTTGGATTAGTACCTGGTTGAGTGACACCAGGACAGGTGTCATTATTGTAAAGAACTGCATCATTTGCAGCAAAAGCAAAACTAGTATTTGCAAAAACAATTCCTTTGTGATAAGCAGTCAGATAAGGTGCAATGGATGACAAACCTGGCATCAAAACAACATACGGATTATCTATTTTTTCGAGAGTGATTTTTAAATCATATTCTCCTTCTTTTAAAGCAAACAACTGCCCATAAATTTGTATCGTATAGTTTCCAGTTTGATTGTAAATAGTTGTTTCAAAATGAAGTTTATCTTCCACTATTTTACCTTGGTTGTCCAGAACAGGTTGACCGCCACATGTAGATGCATATGCTATTCTGTTACCATTGGGATCGTTAACCATGATAAACAAACGATCGCCGAGCGCATCAACATATTCGGAGTTGAGATTTGTAACATCAATTTTTAATAAAGTGTATTTATAGTCATCAGGAATTGTAAAGGCATGGGATGGCATGCCGTTTTTTTGTAATATCTGTGAATTTACAAGTTGGGTTGGAATAAGAACTCCTGAACCAAATTTTCCATTAAATTCGTATATAGTGCTATCAAGTTTTTCTGGCAAAGAAACATCCAACGGATTTGCCATTGTAATATAATTAACTGTTTGATTGAATTTATCCTTTATTACTTCAATACATTTGTTTATTATCCCATCGGTTGTAGTAAAAATTGTTTTGTTGTAGTAAATTGTGTCAATATCCCCACAAATAAAAACATCGGTCACACCTAGACTATTGAGAACATCCAATACGTCGCTGTTACCATCTATATCGTCAGTTATTATGACAGGCATATTTAGATAAGATGCAAGAGGTGTTGCTACAATACCAAGGTTGTAGCCATTTACATCGTTCTTAACTATAAGAGCATACGAACTTGTTTCCCAGAATGTACTTGCAACAACAAGCGAAGTTTCATTTGGTGGGAAAATATCACTTATAATGTAATCTGCATACAACCCTATTTGGCTCTCTGTTCTCTGGACGGTTTCTGATGTATCATCGAAATTTTTTACATACAATGGAATGACTTTTTGTTCGCCAAGATCGTTATAATGAACTGCAAGCGGGGTTGCTATCAAGGCATAAAAAGGATTTGAATCACTAACAGCTAATGCAGATGGCAAAACACCTGATAAGGTGCTGGTACTCATTGCAACACTGTCTTCCAATACTGAACTATTTTCAAATTTTTTCGAGATTACTGTAGCATAACCATTAAGACTGGTCATTACTACGAGAACTGCTGCTATTGTAGAAATTATTATTTTTTTACTTCGATGCATTCACTTATTCCCCCTATTAGTTGAATTCTATTATTGTATTATTGTGTTTAACATAAAGTTAAGAAAGAAGGCGATATTAGCGTACGCCTTCATTGTCTGGCTCGTATGGATTAAATGCCGGATCACCGAACAGATTGTATTCGAATAAGCAAGTATATTTCTTCTCCAGACATCTTGCATCATCTCCGCCAGCAGTTGGTCTGAGATTCTTAAGGAATAGACTGAGGTCATCGTATGTTTGTATCTGCAGAGACAATGGTGGTGTCCAGAAGAATGTTGAGTTTACATCCATTGGGAAGAAGTTATTCCTTGCGTTTCTAAATGCGGTACCGACATCAACATTGTTTTCGGCTAACTCAGTAAATAGATTCACTGCATGAAGGCCTGAGAAATGCGGTTTTTGGAGACTTGGGTTTAGCGTTGTTTTTATGTATTCTCTAATTCCAAAACCTTTGGCTCTAGGTCTTGCATCAAGATATCCTGGTCCAGGTGAACCTCTTGACGAAGCAATAAATGCGTTAACGCCTGCATGTAGATATGCCTGAGAGGTACAACATTCTGGGTATAACCCATCTATTCTTCCAACGTAGCAGCTCTCTACCATCATAACAGATGGGCCAAGATCCATATTTTCAACTGCTCTAACATCGTATTCTCCCAATCTAGACAGCCCAGTTGGCATATTTACAAAATTTCTACTGATAATCTGATTCAAAATTACAGGGCGGAAGGCCATGGCTTCAAGCTGTATATCTGCATGCTCAAATCCCATTGGTTGTCCGTGACCAAATGAGAAGATAAAGTTACTGCTTTCTTGGTTTACGCCACCGTGAATTTTTCCTTCAGATGCAAGAAGTTTTATTCGTGCCTTTGGGAATAAAATTCTGTTTAACAGCCCCAATTTGCTTATCTTATTGAGTGTCTCTGTACTGAAACCCACTCTCATCGACTTTAGATTCTCTGTACTTATTACATCAAATCCTCCAGTAGCTATGGCATCACTTATCATCATGTTTTCAAAGTGTGCTTCTCCAGTTGGCCATTTTACAGCTAATTCCTCTGAGTGCCCCATTAATTTTCTTATCGTGTCAAAACCCGGAAGTCTCTGAAAATCTGTACCGCTTCCCGTTTGAACAGTTGCCGTGTTTTTCCAATCAGAATCATCCATGTTATCTAGGACATTGTTATAGAATATCGTCCTGACAATTAATGCACTTGCATCCTGAACGTCCCAACCAGTTATTCTTCCAACAATGTTCTCTTGCCACGGATATTCGGTAAATTTGTCATAAGCATATACTGATACCTGGTCGTCTCGAGGTTTGGGGTCAATGTTTCCGTAGATGAAATCACCAGCAACATCCCAGCCATAGTGTAAAGTATTTGCATCCTCGGTATCATAGTAATAGTAGTGCGGAATCATTACTGCATCGCCGACTAAAGCAATATAAACTGGATCCTTATCGTATGTTTTTCTCAACGCCTTTAAGCTTTCATCATCATCTACTTTTAAATCGACCTTGGCGATTTTTGCTAAAATTTTGTTAACTGATTCGTGGATTTTGAAGGTATGCTTGTTGGAATCTTGAATCAATCCTGGGTTTGAAACAGGATATGCAACACCTGAAGCTGGATTTGACACAATACTTTCATTAGCGACAAATGCAAAATCTGGTTTTGCAAAGATAATTCCCTGATGATAAGCAGTTAAGTATGGTGCAATGGAGGATAAGCCCTTCATAGATGGTGTTATAGAACTGGACAGGCTTTCTACAGTCACATCTACTTTATAGTCGGTTTTTTTTGAAGCTACTATTTGTCCAGCTACCCCGAGCGAATAAGTCCCTGGCTGATCATATATAATAGTCTCCCAGTGAACTCTATCTTCTTTTATATCGCCATTGGAATCTCTAACAGGTACTCCTCCACCAGATACTATAAATCCTATGTTGTTTCCCTCTGGATCTCGTAGAGTGACAAACATTACACTTCCTGTTTTTTCTATATTTTCGTTAACAAGATTTTTGGCATCAATTATTACACGTGCGTATTTGTAATCTTTAGGTATTTCAAATTCCAGTTTCGCGCTTGATGGTGCGCCCTTAAGGGAGCCGAGTAGCATATTTACTAAATTTGTAGGTGTAATGGATGAGGAACTAATAGTTCCTTCAAAATTATACATCTTGTTATCTAAAACTGTGGCTGTAGTGGTGTCAAGCGGATTGGTAATAGTAACATATTTTACATCTTTAAATTTCTTTGTTACAATATCAATGGAAGCGTTGACAATTTCATCTGCATTATTAAATTTCAGAGTTTTTCCGTATCCTTGGATATCACCACAAACAATAGATGAAGTAACTCCAAGAGTATCTAGAACTTCTCTTACATCGCCATCAATTGTATCCGTCACAATAACAGGAATACTAAGATAAGATGCTATTGGCACAGCAGCAACACCCAAATCATAACCATTTTGAGATTCCTCTATGATCAATGCTCCTTCGCTGCTTTCCCAGAAATTTTTTGCAATATCAAGAGAAAGAACCTTCAATGATTTTTTATATTCGCATCCAATTGTAATATCAGAAGAGATACCGATCATGTCTTCGGCACGTTCAACCGCTCTTGAAGAGTCACTTAAGTCTTTAACATACAACGGCAAAACTTCCTGACAACCGTCTATGTCATAATGAACTGCCAAAGGTGTCGCTATAAGGGCGTAAAAAGGCGAAGAACTGGAAACAGTTATTGCCTTAGGCAAGCTCGAAAGCGTTCCAGATATGTCAGTGAGTCCTTTTACATCAATAGTTGTCGTTGCTTCTTCAGGTGCCCAGTAATAGACTCCAATAGAAGCTAAAACTAAGACTACTACTCCAAATAGTACTATCAGTTTATCATTCTTTTTCATTTTTTATCCCCCAATTCATATAATTTTACGATACCCACTATATTTACATCTTTCTATATAATATTTTCCATTATATTTATTTCTTTTATAGTATATATATTTATCTACTATTTTAAATAAAATTAGACGTTTTGAATTATATGTTACTGACTGCGATTTTAACATATTCGGCTCAAAAAAGATGAGGATTTTGCATCTGATTTTTATATCCAATACATTTAATAAGCAAATACATTATTACCACAAACTCGGAGTGTTTATGTTATGGCAGAGGAAGAATTATCTCCGCAATTACGAGACCAGATAAACAGACTTCAACAACTAAGATCACAGCTTCAAATGATAATGCAACAGAGACAACAAATTGAACTTAGGCTAAGAGAAGTCGATGAGGCATTGGAAGAATTGGGAAAAACAGAAGATAAGACAGCCATTTACAAAAGTATAGGTGCAATACTTATAAAGACAAAAGGTAAAAGCGAAGTTACAAAGGAGTTGAAATCTGATAAAGAATCCTTGGAATTAAGAAAAGCCACCCTCGATAAACAAGAGGGAAGAATCAAGGAAAAACTAAATGAGATGCAAAGTAAAGTTCAGAGCTCACTCAATTTATCAGGCGGCGAAAAAGAGAGTTAACCTCCCTTAAATAAGATGGTAATCTCATGATATTAAAAAAGAAATATCATTCTGTGTATGATGATTTCAAAACTGGTTTTTTTTGTAAATTTTCTTTATTTTTGGGTTTCGGTCTGTTGATTGTTTATGTTTTTTTAAAGGTAAGTTCTTTGCTTATCAATCAAAACGATACCGGTTTTTTTAGATTAATTTATGATGGGGCGAACTCTGGATATGCTGACTCGTTGATCGCCTTTTCCATTTTGCTTATCGGAGTTGGATTTATTTTGTATTTTTTGCATTGCCAATTTGCAAAATTAGCCAAAATAGCCGATGAAATTGAAAATATGAAAGATGAAAAATTAAACCAAAATTGAGTTTTTATTTTCCAAAACGTCTTTGCCTTTGTTGGTACGTCTTTATTGCCTTGAAAAAGTCTCTTTTTTGTAGTGCTGGCCAGTATACATCTGAAAAATAAAGTTCTGAATAGGCAAGTTGCCATAAAAGGAAATTTGATATTCTTTCTTCACCTGATGTTCTAAGTATCAGATCTGGGTCGGGCAGTCCATTTGTATATAGGTATGAAGATACTGTGGGTTCTTTTATATCCTCTATTTTTAAATTGCCCTTTTTGACGTCGTTTGCTATTTTCTGTATCGCATGTATTATTTCCTCTCGTCCGCCATATGCAAGTGCTATGTTGAGAGAATGTTTGTCATAATCTTTTGTTTTATTCATAATATACTTGGCAGATTCTTCTATTTCTTTGGGTAATGACTCGAGATGCCCTATCACTCTTACCCTCACTTTGTTTTTGTGGATGCGAGAATCTTTTGAAGCCTTGTCCAGTTCTTCTTTACATAGATTCATAAGTGTTGTTACTTCCTCATTACTTCTCTCAAAATTCTCTGTAGAAAAGGCATAAAGCGTTAGATTTTTTATTCCTAGCTCAAAACACCACTCCAGAACTTCTTTTATTTTGTCTCTTCCAAAAAGATGGCCCGAACTCGGTGTTAAGCCTAAATCGGTTGCAAAGCGTCTGTTTCCATCCATTATAACTGCAACATGCTGTGGTGGAGGATATTTCTTCACTTCTTCATATAATTTATAGTCACGAAATTCTTTCAATTTTTTTGAGACATGGGTGTAGGCATCAGAATTATATACCATGGAAGTTAGTTTTCTTGCTACGTTACTTTTTATTGCATATTCTTCCAGTTCGTTGATTTTTTTCCCAGCAAACGCTTTTAGCGGTGTTTTTTTTGCTATAAGTCTCGCCCCATTTTTGCTGTTATATGTTTTTTGTACTTTATATATGTTAAGATTTACGATTTTACTGCTTTAAAGTTAATAGATAGCCTTTTATAACAAAAAGATATTGCACCTCTTCACAATTTAAAAGGTGATAACCTGGGAAACATAAGACAGACGTTCATAAAAAACATTGCGATTCAGCTTGTAAAGTCGTATCCAGATCAATTTATTGCCGATGATTTTCAACATAACAAAGAGAAAGTTGCTGAATTAAGCGACGTCGGTAGTAATTTGATGAGAAACCGCATAGCCGGATATGTAACTAGATACCTTTCATCCCAGAAGAAAGGAAAAGCCGTTTAACCCATTTTTAGGTAACAACCCAATATTTATTTTAAGAGAGGCAAATTTCTGTATGGGTGAATTTATAGAAAAAATAGATGACGCTTTGCTTAATCTTCGAAATGGCAAGTTTATTTTAGTCTACGATAACGAAAGTAGAGAGGGCGAAACAGATATTGTTATGGCCTCAGAGTTTGTTGCTCCAAAATCAATAATGACCATGAGACAAGATGGTGGCGGACTCATTTTTCTTATGATTTCAAATGAGATTGCAAATAAACTGAAGCTCCCTTTTTTGGCGGATTTGTTTTCTGATATAGATGATAGATATCCTGTTTTAAAGGAACTTGTGCCAAATGATATTCCGTATGATACAAAGTCTTCTTTTTCACTGTACATTAACCACAGGGATACATTTACGGGCATAACAGATATTGACCGCAGTTTGACCATGAGGAAGTTTGCTGAACTTACGAAAAAGATAGATCGCATTGATGATGGAAATGCAATCAAAATGTTTGGTAAAGAGTTCAGATCTCCGGGCCATATTCCGATATGCGTAGCTGCAAAGAACCTACTATCTGAAAGAAAGGGACATACGGAGCTAATTGTTTCTCTTTTGAAAATGGCAGGCCTTACACCAGTTGGAAGCGGCTGTGAGATGATGGGAGATAAGGGAAAGGCTTTACCTAGGACCAAGGCAAAGAAATATGCAGAAGAAAATGGATTAGTTTTTTTAGAAGGAGAAGATATAGTGAGGGCTTGGAAACAATGGTCAAAGTAATGGCAACTGGAACCTTTGATTTACTTCATATGGGGCACATATATTACTTGAAAGAAGCAAAGAAGCTTGGAGATAAACTAACTGTAGTGGTGGCAAGAGACTCTACTGTTAGAAAGTTAAAACACGAACCAATAACGCCGGAAGAGATGAGGCTTGGCATAGTAAAAGAATTAAAGATTGTAGATGAAGCGGTACTGGGTCATGAAGATGATATGTACGAAACAGTCAAAGAAACCAAACCAGACATTATTGCTCTTGGATATGACCAAATTCACGATGAAAAAAAGATTGAACAGGAATTAAAAAAAAGAAAGTTGGCTGCCAAAGTGGTTAGATTACCAAAATACAGCGATATAGAAGATTTGGACGGCACACGCAGAATTATTGGCAAGATTATAGCTGCATATGAATTCCAAAAAAGCATGGAGAAGATTGAAAGAAAATGAAAAGGATAGGAATTGCCGACACTACATTTGCAAGATACGATATGGCAAGGGCGGCTATTGATGAGTTAAAATCAAACGATACCGGCTTTGTTATAGAAAGATACACGGTACCAGGAATAAAAGATTTGCCTGTCGCATGCAAAAAACTCTTTGAAGAGCAAAATTGCGACATCGTTATAGCACTAGGCATGCCAGGACCAAAACCGATAGACAAACAATGCGCGCATGAAGCAACTATGGGACTTATGCAAACCCAGCTGATGTGCAGCAAACACATCCTAGAGGTATTTGTTCACGAGGATGAAGCAGAGGATGAAAAAGAACTTGCCTGGCTTGCTGACAGACGCGCAAGAGAACATGCATTAAACGCTTTAGACTTATTGTTCAATCCTGAAGACCTTACAAAAAACGCAGGCAAAGGTCTGCGAGAAGGATTTGAAGATGCAGGACCATTAAAAAGTTAAGGGAGGCAAATGAATGGTAAAAGAAGAAAAAGTTAGAGTTGGTGCTGTTGTATCTGAGTTCAACTACGACATAACAATGATGATGCTCGAGCAGGCTAAAGAGCACGCACAGTTTCTTGGAGCGGAAATAACCCAGATTGTAAAAGTGCCTGGCGTCTTTGATATGGGTTTGCCCATAAAGATGATGCTGAAGCGAAAGGACATCGATGGTGTTGTTGCTCTTGGCGCAGTAATAGAAGGAGAAACGGAGCATGACGACGTGGTAATACAACACGCAGCAAGAAAGATAACTGATCTATCAATTGAGTACGATAAACCTGTTGGCCTTGGCATTACGGGCCCAGGTATGTCAAGACTACAAGCACAAGACAGAATCGACAGGGCAAAAGCCGCTGTAGAAGCCGTAGTAAAACTGCACAGAAGATTACATCTTTAGACAAAAGTTTACTACGTTTTTATTTTTTTTCTTTATCTATCATTTTAAAAATTGAAGGCAGGTGAATCGTATAGGTTCCATCTTTTTGTATAATAATTGGTTCCTCTTCAAGTAACCCTTTGAGGTCAATGTTGTATCTTCCGGGTTGTTCTACGTGTATTGTTTCAGGATCAGTTGATTCTTTGGAGTCCAATTTTTCTAAAATTTCTTTTCTACGCTCATCACTGATAATCTCTACTTTTTCATTGTTAGTTGCCTTTTCTTTTTCTGAAAGATGCTGCTCAAGGGCTTTTCTTACATCCTTTGGTTTTATAGTTACCCATTTACCTGATTTGTTAACAATGTGCTCATTTTCCTTGCCGAGTATCTCAATTATTGTTGAATCTATGTCTTTACCTACTTCCTGGGCTACTACATTTCTTTCTTCATCGTTTAACGGTTCTTTTGTGAAAAAAAACTTATTCCCGCCACAATTTGAGCATCCTTTCAAAAGTTGAGGGGAGCCGTCTTCGAATATTTGCCCACATTTAAGACATTGGTGAGGCATTATTGTACTCCTTTCCCAGGTATTATCATTGTCTCTATCATATCATTATCTTTATGCACCGTTTTTAAAAGATGAGCTGGGCCTATGACCGTCATACGCGGCCTTTTCATAATGCCAAAAACTCTCTGAATGAATGAAGGCTTATCTTCTCCGTAGCCGTCCATCTCTATTCCAATAAATGTATCCTCTTCAATTTCCTTCATAGTCTGTTGTATCAATTTTGCCTGTTCGATTGAGGTAAGGCCTTGCTCCAATACCAATATTTTTCCTTTTTGAACTTCATTGAGTATGAATCTAAGTTTATCCGATGATGACAATCCGCCCAATTTCTGACGGGATACCAGATTAAATGCAATCCCCTTGTCTTTTTTTATCATCTGACTACCTCCTCTTCTTTTTTCTGCGTTTGCTGAAGTGCGTCACCATCGTACTATACAAATTTTCTGCATTATATCCAGTTAGTGCACTGATTGGTACAACAGGATGCTGTGGAAATGCTGATTTAAGCGTAGCAGGACTTGCATCCTCTGCATCTATTTTGTTTGCGGCTATCAAAACAGGCAGATTTCTCGCCTCAAGATTTCCAAGAATTGTTACATTTACCTGTGTGAACGGGTCTTGTGTGGCATCCATCACAAGAACGACTCCATCAATGTCTTCAAGCCATCGTATAGATTCTATAACGCCCTCTGTTGCCTCTTTTGCTCTTTGCTTTGCTTCGTCTTTACTCAGACCGAAAGTGTTCATGAATTCTTTGTAATCAACTTTAGTAGCTATGCCTGGAGTATCAACGATATCCATCATCAAAGATGAATGGCCATTTTCTACTCTCACATTTCTTTTCCATTTGGCCCTTCTTGTTTCATGAGGTACCTCTGAAACGCTACCCATGATATCTCCGGTCCAATCACGAAGAATTCTATTTGCCAAAGTAGTTTTTCCTACGTTAGGTGGACCATAGATTCCGATCTTGGCATGTCTCTTTCCAAAAATCCTCTGAATAATAGATGCAAAACTGCCTTTCCCAAATGATCCCATCCCTTTTCATCCTCCTAGCAACTAGGTTAATTATCTAAAAATAGTATGTATAAAGTAGTTTATTAGTTTAATGGTAATATTTTAACATTCGAAAAATAATGAGAATTTTAGCGATTATAAAACAAAAAATAAATCTGAATTTGATAAATAAAATGGTAATCCTTAAATAGCAACTAATTCATTCCTTTACCTTGAAATTATTTAATTTGGGAGGCAAAATAATTATGGTTAGGGAGGATATGAAAATGGGAGAAATTGAACATATAAGTTCGCTTAAAGAAAGATTACGCCATGTGGCTGATGAAATTGATAGTATTAAAACTTCATTTTCTAGAAGCACAGAAGATCTGTCAAGAATACAAAGTATGCTGGATGTAGGAAATCTTGAGGAGATTGGTACAGTCATAGAAAATTTTGAAAGTCGCATTACTGAGATGGACAGAAAAAGAGAGGAAGCAGCCGAGGGAGCGAAAAGATACAGTGAGGAGCTGGAAAAAGAAAAGGAACGACTTATCAAGCTGTGGGATGCTTATAAAAATCAAGAAGAAGAGCTTTCTAATACCGAAAGAAAAATGGCTGAGTTTGAAAAGAAGATGTCTGAAGCTGAATCGTCCAAGAGAGAGTTGGAAAGCGACCTTACAGCCCGGATAAACACACTTACAGAAAAGATTGAAGAAAACGAAGGCAAGATAAGACAATTTGATGAGTACAAGAACAGATGTGAGGAATTCAATGGAGTCAAAGAGCAAATGGAAAATGAGATTTGCAGTTTAAAAAATGAACTGGATATCAAAGACGATACAATAGGCTCTCTACAAAAAGAAGTTGATAAGTTGAAAGAATTCGAGGATTACGCCGAATACAAAAATCAGTTCGATAGCATATCAGCTGAATACGAAAAAGAAAAGGAGAGACTCACAAAGCTGTATCATCTTTACGAAGAGACTGAAGCCGAATGCAAGAATCTCAAGGAAGATGTTAAGAATTGGGAGAATTGGTTCGAATCGAATAAAGATATATTTAATCGCTTGTTTTCCATGGCGCCACCAAGTTTTGTAAAAGGTGAAGCTGCATCAGAATCTGTAACTGAAGACAAAGAAGAAACAAAAACTAAAAAGAGACTAAGATTTAGAAGATAAACAATCTTCTTTTTCTTTATTTTCTCATTAATCTTGTTTTGTGAGTAAAAAGTAGTTGAGAGCCAGATGTTTCGTCTGGCTCGAATTTTGTTCAGTTATTTTGCTTGTTGAAGCTTGTTTAAGTCACTTCAAACTCCCAGCAAGTGGCAAGGCAGGAACATCTTACGATTACACTTTTGAATCAACGTCACCCCTGGGAAGGAATGTTTACTACTACATCGATTGGAACGATGGAAACATAGAGAACTGGATCGGCCCGTATGCATCCGGCGAAACGGTAACATTGAGCCACACCTACGGTAACAAAGGTACTTACACGATAAGCTCTAGAGCAAAAGACACCGATAACTTGTGGGGGCCATGGGGAACTATGCCTGTAACAATGCCTCTGGATTTGAATCTCATCCAGAGCAGCAGTCAACAAATCATCCAACAACACTCAAGTCCATTATTGCTTAAGATGTTGCAAAGATTGTTATAAAACATAAGATAACTAAAAACAACTCCCTTTATTCCATTTTTATTACACTAATTCCGTCTTCATTTTCATTCACATAAATAATGTTCTCCACATAGTTTTTTACATCATCTATGTGAGTAACCAGCAGTATCTGCCTGAATTTTGATGACAGGCCATTCAATGCTTTCATGATATTCTGTCTTCTTACCATATCCTGTGATCCGAATATCTCATCCAGTATTATGAAATTAAAAACTCCGCCTGCACGCTCTGTTATGACCTCCGAAATAGCCAACCGCAAGCATAGATTAGCCAGATCCTCTTCTCCACCGGAAAAACGTTGTATGCTGTAAGAAGTGCCGTCATCATAAATCATTATATTGTAATCCTCATCTAACTCGATTTCACGGTATTTTCCATCTGTGAGACGCTCGAAATAATCGGATGCATAAGATGACAACGTAGGCCGTATCCTAGATATCAAATGCGTTCTAAAGGACGCCATAACATCGCTAAGCATACCTAGTTGTTGTGCATTTTTCCTTTCATCATTTATTCTTTTTTTGAACTCTTCCAGCTCAGCCATCTTGCTCTGTAGAGTTTTAATTCTTTGTAAAACAAGATTCTTCTCACCGTCTTTTTTTCCTAGCTCAAGTTTTGAATCTGCATGCGCCTCCTTTTTATCGTTTAACAATTCCAATGAAGACTGGTATTTTTTGTAAAACTCGTTAACTTGGTTTTTAACAGACTCGTATTCTTTTGCATCATAATCTATTGCACCTATGACTTTCAGCTGCTTTTCTTTGTGCTCTAACTCAGTTTTTTCTCTTTTGATTT
>Ga0172362_10000561_pt1 | contig 30662 bp, 26 predicted proteins | sample LakKivs1_kivu2a2_FD_114534 | JGI IMG/M metagenome (GOLD analysis project Ga0172362, IMG submission 114534) | Sediment microbial communities from Lake Kivu, Rwanda - Sediment s1_kivu2a2 | ecosystem: Environmental > Aquatic > Freshwater > Lake > Sediment | place: Rwanda: Western Province, Lake... | reverse complement strand
TTGGGCAATATGCATTTGGTGCCAAGAAGAAAAATTCATTTGTTAAAAAATTAATAGACAGAATTAATGACAATATTGATAAATACATAAGGGATGAGAAGACTGATCCATCTTTGAATTATGTATATCAGACAACGGGACCAGATTTTGTAACAAATATGTATTTGGAGAATGAGGGAAAGGAGGATGTGTTTATATTATATAATAAGGAGGGACAGTATTTTGGAGATTATGCGAGACATAATCATTATGGGACCTGGAAATGAATATTCATAATATTTAGATTCAGATAATTTATTTCTCAATATAAATTAGATGGATCCAAATATATGGGGACCTAAATTTTGGTTTTCTTTACACAGTGTTACATTTACATATCCATTTTACCCAGATGAAGCAGATAAAGAAAGATATAAAACATTTTTTAATTTATTAGAATATGTGTTACCGTGTGTTGTTTGTAGGGTAAATTATAGTAAAAATATACGTTCACATCCGATAGATGCACATTTAAAGAATAGGAAAGCATTAGTTAATTGGGCAATAGATATACATAATATGGTTAATGTAGAAAATGGGAAACCGGTGATAGGTTATGATGAGGCAATAATGGTATATGAAAAGGCATTTGGGCGCAAGATACATTTAGAAGATCCGGAGCCAGAAGTATCAAAAGGGAAAAAATTAGATGATGCAACTTGGAAAAAAAATTATGAAAACAAAACATTCAAAGGAAAATTTAAAAATAAAATATTCCCAATGATATTCCCATTAATAGTATTATTGTTTTTCTTTATTTGTGTTTATTGTGTTTATAAATTTACAAAAAATTTATGATAATATAATCTCACATTATAATAACTTGATGGTTATTATAAAATTAAAAAAAGATGAAGGTAAGAGGAGGATAAAATTAAAAAAGGATGTTGAGTTAGATGAAGGTAGGCCAAGAGTTGGAAGGCAATTTCAATATTATCCTACTCTTGATGATCCAAATTTTTATGAAATAATTTATTATAAAAAGGAATTTAATAAAAACAGAATTCCAAGAGAAAGTAAAACCACAAATGAAATCTGCAATGCACGTTATTTTACATTAGCACCTCAACAAGAATTCCTCCGTAATTATATTAGCATCGATACTCCTTATAATGGTATTTTAATTTATCATGGAACCGGTGTTGGAAAGACCTGTTCTGCGATACAGATTGGGGAGGGATTTAAGGAAGTATTGAGACGTATGCATTCTGACGATAAAAGAAAAATAACAGTTGCATTAAGTCGACGCATTCTCCCATCTTTTAAAGATCAAATTTATGATATTCGCAAAGAATCCAAAAAAGAACGTCCGGATGATATTGTGCAATGTACTGGCAATGAATATAGTTTAAATTATACTCAATATGATGGTTTGACATTGGCGCAGAAGAGGAAGGAGAGTGGAAGGTTGGTGAATTCGAATTATAAGTTTTATGGATATGAGCAGTTTGGGAATGAATTAATGGCAGATATAGGATGGGATGGAAAAATGCATTCTTTAACCGATTCCCAGAAAAAAGCAATTAGAACCAAATTCAATAATCGCGTGTTAGTCATTGATGAAATCCATAATATTAAAAGTGATGCCGGTAATATTGAATTAAGAAAAGTACCACCTATTTTACAGGCAATTATAAGATATGGAGAAAATATTAAGTTAATATTGATGAGTGCAACTCCAATGTATGATAATGCAGGAGAGATAATTTACATATTAAATTTGTTGTTGGAGAATGATGGTAGGGATCCGGTGAGGAGGAATGAGATTTTTGATAGTAATGATAATTTGGTGCCAGGTGGAGCGGAGAGGTTGAAGGAGTTATCGAAGGGGTATATAAGTTATTTGCGAGGAGAAAATCCAGTTGTTTTTCCATTGAAGATTGATCCACCAGAGGCATTTACCCCGAAGATAAAGTATGATATATATGGGAAGGTGATACCGGAGGATGAGAGGTTGAAGTATTTGAAGTTGTATATGTGTCCGATGAGCAAGTATCAGTATCAGGAGTATGAGAAGAAGTTAACATCAAAAGAGGAAATAGAGGAGACAAATATGGTGGTAAATCAGAATAATGAGGAGATAAATAAGGAGGAGAATGGTGAAGGTAAAAAGGCGAATGATGAGGAACAGTTTGCGAATTCTATATTGCGTCCATTGAGTAATATAGTATTACCGAATAAGAATGGGGAATTTACATTGCCGAAGAAGGATTTTGGTTATCAAACGATGGATAATGGAATGGGAGCATTTGTGTTGGATATGGGTTATGGAAGAATAGCGCCGACGGGTGTGAATGATGAGGCGAAAAAGGTTCGAAGAAAGACTTATCAGTTTAGGTATCAGTCACATGTGAGGTTTGATATGGGGACAGCGAATGAGGCACCATTTTTGGATGAGAAGCATTTGAAGAAGTATAGTTGTAAGTTTTTTGAGGCATTAAAGAATATAAAGGGGGGAAAGGGAATTTGTTATGTATATTCGGAGTTTGTGTGGGGAGGAGTGTTGCCTTTTGCGATGATGTTAGAGCAGAATGGATTTCAGAGATATCCTTGGAGTGGGGAGAGGCCTTTGTTGGAGTATCCGAGGAAGAGGAATCCGATATGTGCGATATGTGGGCAGGGTGCGGGGGCGAAGGTACATGATAATAAGAAGGATCCGGAGTATCATGAGTTTAAGACGGCGAGATATATTTTGGTGACGGGAGATGCAAATGTTTCGTTAATAGAGACTGGAAATTTGTTGAACATAATAAATAATGATAATAATAAGAATGGTGAGGAGGTGAAGGTAATAATTGGGACGAGGACGACTGGGGAGGGTTTGGATTTTAGGAGGATCAGGCAGGTGCATGTTTTGGAGCCTTGGTTTAATTTGTCAAGGATAGATCAGATTACGGGAAGAGGAAGTAGGTATTGTAGTCATGCGGATTTGCCCAAGTTGGAGCAGAATGTGGAGGTATTTTTGTATGCGGTTGAGCCACCGGAGGGATCGAAGAAGTTATTGATGGAGACGGAGACGATAGATACGAGGATATATAGGATGGCGGAGATGAAGGATCGGAAGATAAAGGCTGTTTCTTATGTGTTGAAACAGGCGGCGGTGGATTGTGCGTTAAATAAGAATGGAAATATATTTGATTTTGAGGGTAAGACGGTGGAGATGGTGAGCAGTACGGGAAGGAGGATAAGGATAAGTTTGGGGGATAAGAATGGAAGTAGGGAGTGTGATTATAGGGAGTGTTATTATCAGTGTGTGTGGGAGCCAGATCCGAAGAAGAGGAAGATGATAAATACGGATACGTATAATGAGAGGTTTGCGAGGACGGATATGAGGAAGTGTAAGGAGATTGTGAAGAGGTTATTTAAGTATGGTTATGTTTATGAATTGGATGATTTGGTGAGGGCGGTGACTTCTAGGTTGAAGAATTTGGAGTTGAAGTATATTTATATTGCGATATCTGAGATGTTGAATAAGGTGGATGAGCCGGTGTATGATATGTATGATAGGAGGGGGTATTTGGTGATATATGGGCCTTATTATATATATCAGCCGATGGAGTTTAATTATTTAAAGGCTCCGATGAAGTATAGGATGGTGCCATTTGAGGAGAAGTCGATAAAGTATATGTTTGAGGGTGATTTGGGTGAGAATGAGGAGTTTAATTTATTTGCGCCGAAGGAGAGGGAGCATATATCGTCGAAAGATTTTTTGGCGGATTTATTTAAGAGGGCGGAGGAGATTTCGGGGATGATAGATTCGGAGAGTAGGAATAAGATGTATATAATTATTACGATGTTGGTGGATGAGTTGAGTGATCGGGATAAGTCGGATTTGATTAAGAAGATAATTTTGGATTATTATGAGACGAAGGGGAAGATGTCGAATCCATATTTTGCGTTATTATTTAGGTATTTTCAGCCATTATTTTTGTATAAGTATCGGGATTTGGAGTTAGGAAAGGGAACTGGAGAGAATGATAAGTTGATTGGGTATTTTTATGTTTTTAGTAATGCGAGGGATGAGGATGATGTTGGGGCGAAGAGTAATATAAAGATTTTTTGTTATAATTCTGAGACGAAGTTGATAACGGAGTGTCCGTCGGAGACGAGGGATCGTATAAAGTTTAATATGAGGATTAAGATGGCGAAGGAGGCGAAGACGAAAGTAAAGAATTTCAATATTATTTATGGCTATATGTCTTTGAAAGATGGTCCGTATGTATTTAAGATATTTAATGGGACGAAGGATACGGGTGCTGTTACTTTGGAGATGAAGAAGAGTAAGAGGTCGGAGGTGAAGGGAAAACAATGTAGTCATCATAATTTGCAGGAATTGGAGGAAGTGGCGAGGGATTTGAAGGTAAAAATTGTTGATTCGCAGAAAAAGAATATATGTATATTGTTGGAGTATAAGTTGAGGGAGTATGATTTAGAGTTGTTGAATGGTAAGAGGTGGTTTTTGAATTCAATTGAAGGAATGAAATTAAACGCCGGATGGACCAAGAAAAAAGAATAAATCTTGAAAAAATATAAAAAAAATGAATTTAAAAAGAGTTGAATTAATTATATATTAGAAATATATAATGAATTTCTTGTCGGCGAATGATATATATTTTCATACACAGATAAAGCGGAGAGTTTCATTAAATCCTCGTTACTTAGATGAAAATTTCCCGAAATTTATAGAGAAGATAATTAAGAACAATATGGAAGGAAAATGTATTAAAGAGGGATGGGTAGCGCCAAATTCGGTAGTGATATTAAATCGCAGTATGGGAAAGTTGAATACGAATCAGTTTAATGGAAATATTTTATTTGATGTTTTGGTAGGAGCTATGATATGTAATATACCGGTTAATTCAGTGATCAAGGTAAAGGCTAAGAAGATAACAAAATTGGGTGTAATGTCAGAGATGGGACCGTTGATGATAATAGTTCCGCGAGAGATACATACGATTAAGGAGCCTTTTAGGGACATAAAGCCAGGGACAGAAATTGAATTGGTGGTTGTTGGAAAGACTTTTGAATTGAATAGTAAGGTGATTACTGTATATGCCAAATTGAATAGTGAGGTGAAGAAAAAGATTGTTGCACCTGCTCGTAAGTATGCTGAAAAATATAAGAATGCTGATAAAATTGTTCCAGAGGAGACGATGATGCCGGAGGAGGGTCATTTGGAGGAGTTTACGAAGGAGAGTGAGGAGTGGGAGGATGAATCGGTTTCCGAGATGGAGGATGAGGAGTTGGAAGGCACTGAGGAGGATATGAGTGAATTTGAAGAGGAATTAGATGAGGCTGGAGACGCTGGAGAGTTGGATACTGAAATCATTGATGATGAAACTTCTTTGGAGGCAGCTGATGAATTGGTTGCGGATGAGAATGAGCCATTTTCTGAAAGTTCTGATGAGGAAGAGGATGAGGAGTTGGGCGAGGATGATGAGGAGGAGGATGACGAAGGTGATGATGGCGATTATGATGTTGATTAGTTTTTTTAGTTTAAAGAGATTTTCTAATATTAGTTTAAAAAATGAATCGATTTTTTGAGGTTATGGAGAGTAACGTGGATAAGTTTGAGGAGAATTCTGAGAATGGAGATAATATAGAAATTGATTCGAAGGAAATGAAAGTTATAAGAGATTTTATAGAGAAAAAGATGAATACAAGTCAGAAGATGCAGATAATAGATATTATAAAGAGTAGTGTTTCGAAGTACACGTTGAATAAGAATGGTTATTTTGTGAACATGAATAATATTCCTAGGGAGACATTGTTTAAAATAAAGATGTTTGTTGATTTTACGAGGGAAAATGCGAAAAATTTGCAGAAGACGGAGGAGATATTAAATGAGGAGAAGAGTAGGATTGAGTCATTTGATAAGTTGGATGATGAGACTAATAATTTTAGTAGTATGTTGGATGTGGATAATGAGAAGAGTATAAATTTTGAGATATATTCGTTGGATTCAGTGCAGAGTGAGGTTTTTGATGAGTATAGGATAAGTAATGAGGAGGAGGAGGAGTTTATGGGTAGGGAGTTTTTGAGTGAGAAGAGGGAGAATTCTGGGTATAAGATAGTGTTAAAGAAGTATAAGAGGAAGTATGTTGGTTATCCGGCGAAGGTTTTGAAGAAATTTCGTGATATATCGAGGGCAAGTTTATCGAGTAGGAGTACGAAGATTACGTTGAACCAGGGAAAGACGAATGTGAAAGTTAAACTGAAGAAGGTTGTTGCGAAGAAGGTAGTGGATGAGCCGAATAATTTGGAGGAGGAGTTTAGTTCTGATGAGGAATTATCGGATGATGAGGAGGAGGAGTTGTTTGATGAGTAATAAAAATTGAATTTTTTTGGTTTAAAGATTATTTTAGATAATATCTAAAATGGTTTCAGTTGAAAAGTTACACAGTTATTTAAATAAGAATAGTACTGAATTGAGTACTGAAGAGAGAAGTTATGTTTTTAGAATACCTGAGAGTAAATTATCAGAAGATCATATTTATGGAAAATATGTGATGGATGCGAAATTTGGTTTTTTAAGTAAAGATTTATTACCAATACCAGCTTGGACAGAATTAGATGGAAATTATCAGTTATTAATTGATAAATCAGCCAACATAAATACTTTTGCATCATCATTATTGAATCAGATAATGCCGGAATTTCGTTATTTTAATGGGAAGTCTCGATTGCAGTTTATGAAGGATTTGTATAGACAGATAGCCTATGATATGGAAGAGAAGTCTTTGTACCGTGACATGGATTATACTAGACAGAGGGTGCATATACGAAAGGATTTTATGGATTTTGTGGATATAGATGGAGATGAATTTTTGCGAAAAGTTTTAGTGGATTATTTTTCATTGACTGTTTATGTTTTGAGGAAAGATCCGGTTGAAAAATTTGGAAGGACTCGTTTGGTGGAAAAGATTGCATTTGTACCGGGTGTTTGGAAGAAGACTGAAAGAGTTGAGGAGTATAGTATAAAGAATCCAACTTGTATTTTGGTTGAAAATGAAGGAAAATATGTTGGAATTGTACGAAGAGATTTGCGAGGTGTTATGTCTTGGCAGGAGGATGGGATGGAATCTTTATTTAGGATTTTATCTGAGGAATCAGAGAAGGAAGTTAAACCAAAGAAATCTCGTAGTGAAAAACCAAAAGAAATTTCTTTAAAAATTGATGTCCCTATGAGTGATTTAACAATTGATACCGCAGAAGAATCTGAAGAAGATATGGAAATACACAAGGTGTCTGTGGCTGGATCTGCTCCTACTCAGGCTGAGGAGGTGAGGGAGATGCCGGTAATATCGAAGAAGATAACTTTATTGGAGATTCAGGAGTTGGCGGAGAATGAGGGAATAAGTTTGACGAAGAAGTCGGATAAGACTGGAAAGGATTTGAAGAAGACTATTCAGGAATTACGAGATGAAATTATGAAGAAATATGAGTAATCGCGTTGGCTTAAAAATAGATAAATATTGATAGATTATAAGATGAAATATTTAGTTGAGTATGTGTGGATTGGAGGTAATATGGAATTAAGAAGTAAGAGTAGGGTGTTGGAGAATTTGGAGCATATACCTGACTGGAATTATGATGGAAGTTCTACGGGACAGGCGGAGGGGAGGGATAGTGAAGTAATTTTAAAACCAAGGGCAGTTTTTAAGTGTCCTTTTAGGAAGGGTGAGAATCGTATTGTATTATGTGATACATATTTACCAAATGGAGAGCCGCACAATACTAATAAGCGAAATTGGGCACAGAAAATTTTTGAGAAGTATGGAGGAGAAATACCGTGGTATGGATTGGAACAGGAATATTTTATGTTGGATGTAAAAACTGGTTGGTTATATGGAGTTGAAATATTGAATTTACCAAAACAGGGTAAATATTATTGTGGAACAAATGTAGTGGGACGACAGATCGCGGAGGAACATTTGGAGGCATGTTTGTATGCTGGGATAGGTGTGAGTGGTATTAATGCGGAGGTTGCACCATCCCAATGGGAGTTTCAGGTTGGATCGGTAGTTGGAATAGATGCAGGAGATCAGTTATGGATGGCTAGATATTTGTTGGAGAGGATTGGAGAGAAGTATGGAGTGACGATAAATTATTCTCCGAAGCCATTTAAGGGAGACATTAATGGAACAGGTTGTCATTGTAATTTTAGTACTAAGAAGATGCGTGATGATGGTGGATTGAAAGTAATTGAAGAAGCAATTGAAAAGTTGAGTGTGAAACATTTGGAACATATGGAATTATATGGGCTGGGAAATCGGGAGAGGATGACAGGAAAACACGAGACCGCGAGTTATGATGTATTTAGTTGTGGAAGGGCGAATAGGGGATGTAGTATAAGGATACCCAATGAAACTATTAAAAATGGTAAAGGATATTTCGAAGATAGACGTCCAGCTGGAAATTGTGATCCATATTTAGTGACTGCGAAAATAATGGAAACAATTATGAATTAATTTTTTATCAATAAATTTATTGATAAAAAATTATTGAAAATTAGATAAAAATAAATGGTTTAAAATTTAGTCTATTATAAATATAATAATGGATGCAGAAATCAAAGAGATAGATACCATTTTTAAAAAATTAAGTGATAAGAACCGTATTCGGGTTGATTTTGATAGTAGATTAACAAGAGCTTTGTTTGAGAAGATAGTAGAAAGGTTAACTTATAAGGAGGAGAATGGGGGAATGGGTTTTGAATATGAGATGAAATCATATTTGAGGGTTGAGGTACCGAAGAGTAAGTATATATTTTCGGTGGTTGGAAAGAATTATGTGAAGTGGTATTGGCAGTTTGGGAGGAGACCTGATGAGGAGGAGAGGAGGCGATTGGATGATGGGAAGGAGAGTGGTTGGGGTTATATGATGGAGGATGTGAAGCAGAGTCATGATATTTCAAAATATGGTATATCTGTAAAGTTGATAGAGGATGAGGTAAGTGATTCTGAAAAGGGAGTAGAGAAGGAAATGGGAGATGCAACAGTAAAGAAAAAGTACATTTATAGAAATATTTATGAGGTTAAAGATGCGGAATGGAAATTTATAACTGCATTAATCGAGGAGAGAAGTGTGGATTCAGAAAAGAGTTTTAAGGATTCTGGGTGTTTAAGTGCAGTACCAAAATATTATATTGAATTAAGATTTAATGGGGATTTAGATTTATCTTCGAAGGAGGTTGAGGGATTAGGGGAGGCAAAGACTTTTATCGGATATTTTGAAAGATATTTGCATTGGTTGTTGGAGGAAATACAGCAAACAAGTTTTGTGATTACATTTGATGAGAAGAGGAGTTTATTAAATTCGTTTAAGAAGTTGACGAAGCAGACGGAGTTGAGGGGGCATAATTTTATATTGGCGGAGCCGGTGGAGGTTTTAAGGAGGAATTTTCATAAGAGGGATGGGGTGAAGTTTGTGAAGGAGGATTATGCGATGTCGTATATGCCGGCTGGTGAATTAAGATTTTTATTTATAGCGGAGAATTTTAGTAAGAATGTGGATGGGAAGATTTTTATGATAACACGAAATTTTGAGTTGATAAATACAGGAAAAATTGTAAAAGGTTTTGAAAATACATTATTGGAGGGATATTATATTGAGACCACTAATATGTTTTATATAACTGACATAATGTTTTATAAGGGGAACGATGTTCGGGGACATAAATTTTTCCAGGTTGGAGGTGGGGCGAAGGATAAGTATAGGTTTGATTATTTGGGCCAATTTTATAGGGAGGCCTTGCAGTCGGCGGAATATGTGGATCCGGAATTGAGGGAGGATGCGACGCGATTTGTTTTATCAAGATATTTATTTGGGAATGGGCCGAGATTTGATGAGAATGTGAATGAATTATTTGATAAAGTTAAGTTGTTGGATTTTATGGTGACAGGTTTGCAGTTTCGTCCGATGGATGAGGGATATCCGGAGAGAGGGGGGAAGTGGTATTCATTTTTTCGTTGGAATTATCCGAGGTATAGAACTGGTGAGTTTTTGGTGAAGTATATGAAGGATGATGGTGGTAAAAATGATAAATTGAGTCCTTTTCAGTTGCCATCGAAGGGGAAGGATTTATATGGGAAGATTATATATTATAAGTCGTTATATTTGAAGGTTGGCGATTATAGGGAGGTGAAGGGGAAGAAGATATTAACACAGATTGATTATGAACCGAGGGGAACGGATCCGGATTTAAATATTAATATTGCAAATATTCCTTTAAGTGATTCTGGTAAGGTTGAGGCAGTTGATCCATTTAATGGAAGAAGTGATGTGATTGAAGGGGAAAGTATTGTGGAATTTTCTTTTGAGAGAATATATGGTGAATACACTGATATTTTTAAGTGGACTCCTTTGAGGATTAATTATGCGAAGTCGCAGATGTATAGGGATGGACAGGAGGAGTTTGGGATGACAGAAAATTATGGAAATCATGTTTGGTTGGCTTTGACTAATACGATAACGGAGACGAATTTGAGGGAGGGAACTGTTCCGGAGGAGGATATATCGAATGCTTATTATGCGGATGAGTCGCAGAGGTCGAAGAAGTATCCGATAAGAGTATTTCATAATCGTGTGGTGAAGGATAAGTTGATTATGAGTGTTTGTCCGGCGATTTTGTCGAGGTCGAAGAAGATGATGGGAAGTTTGTTGGATTTGGCTTGTGGTAGTGGAGGAGATACGTTGAAATGGAAGTTGGGGTTGTTGAAGGATGTTGTTGGAATAGACATTTCAAAGGATAATATTGATATTGCGAATGAGATGTATAAGAAGGCGAGGAGACCGAAGGCGAATATTACTTATATTTGGGGAGATAGTAGTAAGCTTATATTTCCTGATTTTGATGCGGGTTTAGATTATCAGGCGAAGGATTTAATGAAGAAGACATTTTTGTCGAAGAATCAGTATGATGTGGTGAGTGTGCAATTTGCGATTCATTATATGTTCGAGAGTGAAATTACGGTGAGAACTTTATTGCAGAATGTGAGTGATAATTTGAAGGTGGGAGGTTATTTTATAGGGACTAGTTTTGATGGGGAGAGGGTATATAATTTGATGAAGGATCAGGAGAGTAAGGAGGGTTTTATAGGGGATGATTTGTATTGGAGGATAAAGAGGAATTATGATTTGAGGCGTTGGGATGAGAAGAAGCCGAATTTGGGGCATGAGATAGAGGTATTTGTGAGTACGATAGGAATATCTCATAAGGAGTATTTGGTGAATTATAAGTATTTTGAGGAGTTGGCGGGTGAGTATGGATTGGAATTGGAGTCGGTGAAGGGTTTTGGGGAGTTGTATGATGAGGCGATAGTGGCGAGGACGGAGTGGGATGATGAGTTGAAGAGTATGAGTTTGGCGGAGAAGATGTTTAGTTTTTTGAACAATGAGTTTAAATTTGTGAAGAGGAGGGATGCGAGTGATGCGGTGTATAGGAAATTGATGGATTTGATAGCGAGGAAAGCGAAGAAGGATGCAAAGACGTCAAATTTTGAGAATAAGAAGTTCACGATAAAGGTGAGGAGTGGTGGTAAAGAAAAATTGAAAAATTCTGGGAATAAGACAAATATGATGTAAAATGGATGGCACAATTTTTTTAAAGAATTCAAGAATGTTTTGTATTCATAATCGATATCGTTATTATTGTATTGATTGTGGAGGAAAGGGTATATGTCCGCATAAGAGGAGAAAATCTGAGTGTAGGGATTGTAAAGGATCTGCCATTTGTGAACATGACAGATGTAAATACAAGTGTATAATATGTTCAGGTAAGAAGAAATGTATTCATGGATCAGTCAGAGATAATTGTAAAATGTGTAAAGGAAAAAGATATTGTGCGCATTCAATAATCAAAAAGGACTGTGAAATATGTAATGATTTGACGAAATGTCAGCATAATAGAAGGGCAGTATCATGTAATAAATGTATACAAATTAGTGTTTGTATACATAATAAATTGCAGTTAGAATGTATTGAGTGTAGGAGAAATGATGTTTGTATGCATTTAAAGTATGCTCCATTTTGTCGGAAATGTCGAGGGATTAGTAAGAATTCTTTATGTGAGAAAGGGAATAAATGCAATCCTGGAAATATAATGGAAGAGAGTGAGATATGCTATTATTGGGATGAATTTAAATGGAATGAAATATAGTTCAGAAATATATAGTTTAATATAAAATTAATATAATTTGCAATATTATAATGAAAATAAAATTTGAGGAGAATATTGTGCCAGGTGATGGAAATTGTTTATTTCGATCTTTAGGAATTGCATTTAAAATTCCACACAATCAATTAAGGATTGCAATCGCACAATATTTGGAAAAAAATAAAAGAAGGAAATTTAATGGGTTGGCTTTGGAGGAATGGGTTAAAATGGAAACTGATATGGATGTGGAGCGATATTGTCGTTATATAAGGGAGGATGGGATTTGGGGAGGAAATATGGAAATAAATGTTGCCAGCAAAATGTTCAAAGTAAATATTTTTGTTTTATCCAGAAATAATGAGAAGAATAAATATGATATGATCAGTTCGTACGTTTTCGATAATAACGCCAGAAATGTTTTTTTAGTTTATGATGGTGTGCATTATAATAATTTAAAAGTTAAAGGGGATATTGGTATAAAAACTTAATAAATTTTTGCCCCAATATTCACGCAAAGTATCATAAAATCGAAAATCACCTTGGTCTGCAATTGCTAATGCACAATCAGTTGGTTTAACATCAGTGTAAAAATTTGGGCTTGCACCTAATTCAAGAAGACATGTAAATGATTCATAATCTCTATTTTTTATTGCCATAATTAACGGTGAAATATGTTTATCATCTTTTTTTACCAGAATATTCATATTTGTCCCTTTAGAAACCAAAAATTTTATCATCTCCACCTTTCCAAATGAATATTCAATCAATCTAAATAAAATTGGACCATTGAATAAATATAAATTCGAAAAATTAGTACGTAAAAATAAATTTAATATTTTGACATTGCCATTAAGAATTGCTATATCAATTGGACGTAATCCGTTATTATTATTATTTATCTTAATGTATTTTGAATTGCGAATGAAAAAATTGGTGGTATCAAAATTGTTAAGATTGATTGCAGCCATTAATGGTGAATATCCATTTATATCAGTTAAATTAATATCAGCACCATTTTGTAAAAGTAGTTGCATAATTTTTAGATTTCCGATAAGAGTTGCAACAAAAAAAGGTGATTGCCCTTGATAATTTGTCTGATTAATTTTGCACCCTTTTGAAATAATAAATGAAACGAAGAAAGTACTTTGTTTCTTAATTGAAATAATTAATGCATTTTCTCCATCATTATTTTGTTCGTTAATAAGTTCAGAAGATGATACTTTTAATAAATATTCAGTGCAGTTTGTTTTTGATTTTTTTATAGCATACATAAGAACATTTCTTCCTTCTTCATCTTTAGCATTTATATCAGCTCCATATTCAACTAACATTCTAACCATTTCTATATTTGATACTTTACAAGCATAAAAAAGTGCGGTTAAACCATTATGTAAAATAAAATTAGGATCCGCCCCATTTTCCAATAAACTTGAAAATATATTAAACATATTATTTTCAATACTTTCTATTAATAATGTTCTTCCATTCGTTAAAATACAATTCACATTTCCATCAAAAATACATTCCAATGCAAATGTAAAAAAAGTTGGTTTTTGTATAAAATCCTCTTCCATCTTTATTTTCCCCAACATCTACTTAAATTTTTTTCAATTTTTTAGATTTGGCTTCACATACTTATCCACCATCTTCTCACCAAACGCCCTCGATGCAACACCCTCTTCAACCTCCTTACTCCTAACCTTCGAAATCATACCCATCATCTGTTCAAACTGCACCAAATCAAATTCCCTCCCACTCTCCAAAACCATTGAAAATAAGGACGGATAACGCATCATCAATCCCTCATACTTCTTCTGATATTTACCTCTCAATTCAGCTGTCTTTCTCTGTTGACGCAATCTATCATCTTCTTGGCAATTAGTATCTGATAACAATTGATAAATCATTAACTTAATTTGTTCTACATCAAGGTGATTGTCCCAATCTTTATTAACCATCATGGGAATATCACTTTTAAAATCACCCAAAGTGGGTGCATCTCCTTTTACTGATACATTAATATTATTACCAGACATTACTAAATATAATAAAATAATTTCTTTAAGCTAAAATGGGAGGATTTAAATTCTAGTAATAGAATAATGAATAGGTGGGTGATACTTATTTTTTTAATCATTTTAATTTTTTTTGTATATTGCGGTCATCAATACTACCAACTTGAAGAATCATTCGATAATCCTTTGGATGTAAAAGAAGATAAAATCGATAAATTATATGCAAAGTTATTTGATAAGGTTTTTGATGAGAAAGGATTGATATTAGAGGAAAGTAAGAAAATTATAGAATTTGTGAAGAATCATCCGGTTAAGAGTAAGAAGGAGATGAGTTTATTGGAGGTTGGGGCGGGTACTGGGAAGCATTTTCAGTATTTATCGGCGGCATCATTGCCGGTAGTAGGATTAGAGAGGAGTGGGACATTGATAGATATATTTAAGATAAGAAATCCGATAGGGAAGGTGATAAATGGAGATATGCGCAATGAGAATTTATTTAAGGGAGAGACATTTGATTATATTTTGTGTTTGAAGGAGACATTGTATCACAATCCTATAAAAGAATGGGATGGCATATTAAGTAATTTTTATTTTTGGTTAAAGCCGGGAGGTTATTTGGTGATACATATATTTGATAGGACGAAGTTGGATCCTGCACCAAGGAATATAACTATGTTGAGGACTGATGCGAGAAAGAGGAAACATGGGATAACAAATTTTCCGAATTTTACGCATGATGGTTGGTGGGAGCAGAGGGGGAAGGTTATTTGTCAGTATAATGAGATATATGCAATCAGGGATAAGAAGGGAGGGGTTGAAAAGAAGAAGCATTATAAGCATAATTTAGCGATACCTGAGAAGGACAAGATAATAGAGAAGATTATGGGAAATTATTTTAAGGTAGTGGATGTAGTAAAATTAGAGAAAATGGGTATTGTTGATCATGATTTGTATTTTTTTAGGAAAAATAAATTTTAAAATATGAATGATATTTAGATTATGACAACAAAGGTTGGATGGTTAATGGGATATTACCCCTTTTCAGAATTTAAAGTTGAAGGAGATAAGGTAAGTTATGGTGGTAATGATCGTTATATGAACCAGCATATTTTGACTACAAAGGTTATAGAAAATTCGATGAATGGTTATAAACAGGGTGGGGGTATGGGAAAGAAGGATTTATTGAGATGTAGGTTGGGGGGAAATGTGAGGGATGGATTCAGGGAGTTGGAGGGGAAGGCGGATGAGTATTTTAGGAAAAATGGAAATTTAGATGAAAAAAGATTGGATGGAATGGAAAAGGTGTATATGTTGAGTTTAAAGACTTTAGAAGGGGGAAAGGAAAAAATATTTGTTAAAATTTACAGAAAAAAAAATATATGATTTAAGTATAAATGACAAACCGATTCCAGAAGGAACTTAGTAAACTTGAGAGTTTGTTGAATTCTCTTAATAAAAGAAATAATGATCGTAGAGTTGCCAAACAAGACGGGGGTGCAAAAACTGGCGGTGCCAACGAAGATAACTCCCGTTATTTTAAGGTTGTTATGGTAAGTGGAAAGAGAGTTGAGGACGGTGGCCGTTATGAACTTCCTTTACTTACTCGTACTGGTAAGCCCCAGCGCCGTGGTCCCAAGGATAAGGCTTCTACTGCTTTTTCTGAGCTTTGTTTGAAGCACGGAAAGAAGGAGGATTGTAAGTTTAATTTTTCTATTCAGGAGACTACCCGTGGGTCTGATAAGAAGATTTATCATTACGAGGGACACCGTGAGAAACTCAAGAAGCCCATTGTTCTTAAATTGAAGGATAAGCGTACTGGTAAGGTTAAGGAGGTTGTTAAGAAATTCCATAATGTTATCAAATCTCTTGGTTCCGAACATCCTGGGGAGAATAAGTAAATTTTTAATTATCTATGAATCATAGATAATTTGTTATGTAATTTATGGAAGTCAAATCACGATTTACTATTTTGGATTATCCGGTAAGGGGAGAGACCAGTGGGTTATATACTGGAAAATCCCCTTCAGATGCCGCCAATAAAGTTTTCACCAAACTTGCAAAAGAACTTAATTTTTATGATAATTTGGGTGGAACAAAATATTTGGTATTTCACATAAAAAATATTGATACAAATAAAATTTATCCTTATATTGGAACAGTAGTTGTTTTACAGAAACCAATAGAGATAGATTATAATAATAAGAATATGAAGGTTCATCATCGAAATATAGTTTCAAGGTATGATAAGAATATGAGGGAAGTATTTGTTATAAAAAATTAATAGCATTAGTATACATGGATATTAAGCCCCATTTAAATCCAGATAATCCAGTGAAAATACAAAAAGGTCATACAAATGCCCTCCAAGATACATTTATGCACGAATTAAATGGAACAAAAATAGTGAACTCCTATGTTAGAGGGACTGTAACAGTGCAGCCACCTGTAGAAAATCCATTTATGATTGGAGGAAAGGTAGGAAGATATGAAATAAAATGCAATGGAAAGAAGGAGAAAATCAATGGTAATTCTCCATCAGAGGCTGTCAAAAAATTTTATAAATTATATTTTGACGGAAAAGACGTAACTATCCTTGCAACCAAAATTAATAATAAAAGAAAAAATAATTCGCATTCATATCATATCAAAAAATCAAAAAATAAAATTATTATCAATAAATTATGAATAATTTTTTATTGCATAACGTGCAATAGATTTAACTTGTTTTTCAATTTTATTCCAGATTTCTTTTTGGTAGTTGGATGGTTGGAATGGGGTAGGGGGGTTATGGAGGAAAGGGCGGGAATTGTTTTTGGAGTTGAAATGCCAGATGATTGATTTTAGGTCTTCTTCAGGGATATCTTCGGTTTCTTGAATCCATTGAATCATTTTGGGGAAGCAATGGAAATCGATTGCGGAGAGAACCCAGTTATTTTTTTGGAGTGGAAGAACGGATGCAGCGATAGATCTATTTTCGACATAATATTGAGATTTCCAGTCATCTGTATGCAGAAATCGATTCGTCATTATATATGCCATATTCAGCAACATTCTAGTATCACCGTGCATACCACCATACGAAGAGCGAATAAGAAGAGAATGAATAGTCGCGAATTGGTATTTATCTTGGATCGGTTGGGCAGTTTCAATAATTAATTTTGCGAATTTTTCGTTGGTGAGATGATCGAATTGTGGTAAATCAAAATTTTCTCTATATTTTGACTGACAAGCTAAATGTATTAATCCAAGTAAATATTCAATATGATGCAATTGTAATATTATTTTATTGCTGCTTACTGCAATCATGAGCCAAATAATAGTAGAATAATGTTGAGTTATTGTGCAGTCTTCGATAAAGATGATGGAGAGTCGGCGAAGGAATTGTATTGGGTCGAGGTCGATGAGGTGTTTGGCGGTTTGGATGGCTTGGGAGAAGTGTTTGAGACGGATGCATTTTTGAAGGTGAGATTTGAGAAAGTGGATGTTAGAATATATTGGGACTTCACCTTCAATAGGAAGTTCTATTAATAATTTATCTTTGCGGGATTTAATATGACCGGAGAGGATAATGGGAAGATGTAATAATTTATTTACGAAACCATACGAAAAATTTGCATTCTGCATTTTATTTTTACCAAAATAAGGATACTCCTCCGGACATTCCCGCTGCGTCCATTTTAAACAAAAAAAATTTTCAGGCCTTTCATCACTATTTTTCAATAAAAAATCCAATGTTAATTGTACAGTATGTGACATTTTTTGAATACATGAAGAAATTTTTAAGTTGATATTTTTTAGGAAAAATTAGTAATTAAAAAAAATTTTAGTAATTATGGGATATAAAAAAATGAACTTCAACTTCGAAAATAATTTAGAAATCTATGGGGAAAAGGAAGATCTACAAAAATTTTTTATTGATAATGCATCAGAAAATTCAATACTTTCTTTTAAAAATATATTACCAGAAGATGATAATAATTTGTATTTGTTGGAGGGTGGTATGTATGATGGGGATGATTTGTATTATAGTTTTTTGACAGAGGGGGGTGCTCCTTTGAATTGGATTAGAATTGTTGGAGAAAAGTATAATCGGTTGGAGTTTTATATGGTATATCAGAGTAAGGAGATGGAGGAGAGTGGGGAGATAATATATAAAAATGGTAAATTATATCATAATTGTAGATATAATAGTGAAGACGAAATAATTGAGAATAATGTTATAACAATCTAAATTGATGATTCGTGTGGATCTTCTTTTTGAACAAGTTTTTCGATTATGGAATTGTGTGGAAGATTGTAAATATAACGGCTAACAGCTATATATGAATCATCTGCTCCAATAAATTCAGTTTGTTCAGATTTTACAATACGTCTTGAAAAAGGTGCATCTCTATAATCTGAACTTAAACTGCAAACTGCCGTCAATCTTGTCAATTTATCCGAAAAAGCAATTAATTTGCAAATGTCACCAAATGGTTTTTGCAAATAATCACCATCTAATCCACTAACAATCACAATTTTATTGTATTCTTCAACAAGTAACTTAATATTTTTAAGTGCATTTTTGAAGAATTGTATTTCGTCAATTAGGATGACATCACTTTCTTGGATAAGATCATTGTGATTGATGATAAGATCGTCAAGGTCATCAAGGGCAAGAGTTTTCTTAAATTTTTGTTTATCGTGTGAGAAAATATTTCCATCTGGGTCGTATCTAGTATCTTTTGAATAATTAATTGCCACAATTTTCTTATGTATAGAAACATATTTATTAGCAATTCGTATTAGTTCTGTTGTTTTACCGGAAAACATCGGTCCAGTAATAATATGCAGAAACCCACTCCTATCTCTCTCAAGAAAAGATCTTCTTGAAACTGCTATAAATTCATTATTATCAAGTTTTTTGGTATATATTGCTGGACTTCCGTCACATTGAACTGCACAAAATGCACTTAATTTTTTAACTTCTTCACATTTAGGAATTAAATTAATAACGTTTTCGTAACATTCCCTATTAAAATTATTATCTAAACCTGCACAAACTATCTTTTTTTGGAAAGTATTGGCAATTATTGGCAAAACCTCTAAACAATCCACAAATAAATGCAGATCATCAATTGCAATAACATCCGAATCTTGGAATAATTTATTGGAAATAATGGGAGTAATTATGTTTGTAACAATGATTCTTTCTTGAATAAAATCATATTTATTATTTTTGATTTCTTTTGAATTTTCAGGAATAACAAGGCATATTTTGTGATTTTTTACGCGATAACGGTTAATATGTCTAATAAGTTCGGTTGTTTTCTCTGCGAAGGCTGGACCGATTAGGAGAGTAATACTTCCTGATTTCATTTCCTAAAAGTTAAGTCTAAATGTTTTTAAGTTTAAAAACTTTCATTTTTTCTTAATCCTAAAATTGGCTTAAAGAAATTTTAAAATAAAGTTATAAAAATGCCGATAGTATCTTCTAAGAAGCAGGAAAATAATGACAAGGATAATATACAGTCTTCCGACGAAATTGATGAAAGTGTTGAGGAGGTTGATCAGACAGGTCCAAAGAAACGAGGTCGTAAGCCAAAGAATAAGGTGGTTGAGGTTGTGGCTGAGTCGGTTACTCCGAAGAAGCGAGGGCGAAGACCGAAGGATAAGACTTATGCGGTTATAAGTAATTATAAGGAGATACCGGCTGAGGTGGAGGATGATAATATAATTTTGCATTTGCCGGTGGAGATGGAGAATACGGAGAATGATATGAAGATTGATACTTCGGGTGTGTTGAAGTATGATCCTAATTTGAAGGAGCCGATGCCATATGAGCCGATGGATTCGATGAGAAGTGGATTTGCGTTGATAAGTGAGAAATTGCAGGAGAGGTTGAATGATGTGGATGAGATTGTGGAGAGTGAGGAGAGGGTTGTGAATAGAGTTGAAAAGAGTGTTGGCAAATTGGAGAGTGATGAGGTATATATGAGGGATATAGGATTTGAGGAGGATACGAAGGATTATTTTAAGGTTTTGAAGAAGGCGAAGATATTGAAGATGATTGAGTCGGAGAAGACGAAGAAGGAATGGGATTTGTTTAGTGATAGGTGTTGTTTTTATTGTACTGAGAAATTTGAGACTGTGCCGATTGGAATTCCAGTGAAATATTTTCGAGGAAAATTTCATTGTCGGGACAATTTTTGTTCATTTAATTGTGCTGCGGCGTATATTTTTCGAGGAGGCGATATTCAATATCAGTTTAAGAAGTGGGAATATTATTCTTTGTTGTGTTTGATGGCTTGGAAAATTCAGAAGGAGATTTGTGATTCTTTGGGACAGGATAAGAAAAATATATCGATGAAGGTTAAATTGGCAGAGGATCGTAATTTGTTGAAGAAATATGGAGGGCCGTTGACTATTGATCAATTTAGAAGGAATTATTATATTTTGGATAAGGAGTATAGTATTCATTATCCACCTTTATCGAGTATGTATCCGCAGACGGAGGTGGCGCATTATGTTAATATACATAGACAGAAGGCGCAGATGTTGAATAATGACAGTAGATATAGTTATGGTGAGAATCGGTCTGGATCGGGAGATTTGAGGTTGAAGAGGGATAAGCCTTTAATCCAGAAGAATAATACTTTGGAGCAGTATATGTCATTAAAGATAAACTGAGTTTTGTAAAAATTTACTAAGGCTTAAAGGTAAAATAATTATAGAGTTAAAGGATATGGGAAAGACGGTTTTTGCTGAGTTGGATGAGGTAACTTTTAATAAGATAAGGACGAGTAGGAATATGAGTGGGATGGTTGATGAGAAGAAGTTTTTTAGAAAATTAAGTGAGGGTGATTCGGTGATATTTTCTTGTAGGGGAAAGAAGATGGAGGCCTATTTGAAGAAGATAAGGATTTATGATACATTGAGTGAATATTTGAAAGATAATAGTGAGATCAGTGTTTTGGAGATTAATAGTAAGAATCCTTTAAATTTTTTTTCGACATTATCGAGTTTTGATGGGGAAGAGAAAAAGAGGGTGAAAATTTATGAAGTTGATTATCACCCATATGGGGAAGATGATGATGATGAAAATAGTAGTGGAAATATAAATACAGGTCCTGAAAATATTGCTAAATTTATAGAAGCCTTAATTGGAAATTCTTGTATAAATAAGAACAAGGATGATGATAGATTTAATTATGGAGATGATGATTTTTAATCACCTTGATTGTCAATATATGTTACAGTATCTTCATCAATTTCTTGTACATCTTCGATATTATGAACTGAAACGGGTTTTCTGACATTAAGAGCTTTGGTTCTTCTTAGAAAACGAGAATTAAGGTCACTAATGGAGGAAGGTTTAAAATTCTCATTGATTGTTTTGTAATTTTTCAGCATGTATTGTGATATAAAATACAAAATTAAAATAGTTAGAAAAAGGATAATTAATGATTTAATTGAAATTCTCATATTATAATTTAATATGAGAAATTAAATTTATTGGTGGACACTGTGTATTTTTATTGATGAGCACATTGAATTGGCGGCATATTATTTGAATCTTCTTCTTCAGATTCACTATGATTGAAATTTGATTTTAGCTGTAGAGTTAGAATATCATTTGGATCTAAATTTTGGAAGTCATCATTATTCTTCTTTGATATCTTATTTATCAATGAAATAAATTCTTCTTTATATTCAGCTGGTATTTCATCTGGTAAAGAAAGTTCAAAATTTACTTCAAGATCTCCACCATTAATACCATATCCTGAAAGTACATAAGTTTCATCTAAGTCAATCTTGTCATAAATAGAAAAATGAATCAATTTATCTCCAAAGTATTTAATACTTCTTTCAACTCCTTCAAATAATTCTGCTAAATTAACTTGCAAAGTCATTTCCAAATTATTATTTTCTGCCCTCTTAAATAAATATTTTGGTACCTTCTCTTCTTCAGATTCTTCCTCCTCAACTTCCTCAATCTGTGGTCTAACAGTCTCATCATATTCATCCTCATCCACATAAATAGCAACTACATCACCCTTTCCAACATCAGGAACATTATGACCTAATCCTTGTAAAATTTGATTTTCACCAGGAATCGCGCCAGCTGGAATTGTAATTTCAAATTCATCATGCTCTTTTATCATTTGGTCAGAATTTGGATCTTTCGACATTCTAAAAAATTTCACCTTTTTCACAACCCCAAAATACGATTCATCCAATGATAATGAAACCGGTACTCTAAGTGGTGCAATTTCTCTCTTCGGAGAATGACGCTGATTTTGTCTTCCAAACATCTGCTGGAAAATAACAGAGGGATCTACAGCCCCTTCTGATGAACTATCTTTTCCAAATTCATCATAAATCTGACGACGCTCCAAATCTGACAATACCTCATAAGCCTCCGTTATCTCTTTAAATTTTGTTTCATCTCCATCATTCTTATCTGGATGAAATTTCAATGCTAATTTTTTGTATGCTTTTTTAATCTCATTATCGGATGCATTCGGACTCACTCCAAGAATATCATAATATAAAGTCTCCTTTACCATTTTCTAATTCTTTAAAATTAAATTGCTTTTAAGCTACTTAAAGGGAATTTTATAAGGGTTATTATAAAAATGGGAGATTTATATAGGATATGTTCGTTCGATGTTGGGATAAAGAATTTGGCATTTTGTGTAATTAATTTTAACAAAGAAACTAATAATTTCCACAGTATAGAAAATTGGGGATTGATTAATTTAAAATCAGATGCATGGATTCCTGATCATAATGAGAAGAAGTGTGGAGCTGAGGTAAAGAGTGGAGCAGTTTGTGGGAAAATGTCAAATTGTTGGGTGGTGAAGGAAGGAAAGAGGGTGGAGATGTGTCGGATGCATTCGAAGTTATATGAGAAGTCTATTGGTCCAATTGTAAAAACTGAAAGAAATGAATTTAACCAAAATCCAGAAAAACTCAATTTTGAATTTTTCCCTTATGAATTAAAAGATTTAAAGTGTTACTGTGGAGAAAAAAGTCGAAAATTTTTTATTAAAATTATCACCCCAGAAAGTACAAGTGAAGTCGTACAAAAAAATAATTTAGAAAACATAAAAATAACAGGGTTTTGTAACAAATGTGGTAAAATTAGGGAGAAGGAAGGAGTGAGGTTGGAGAAGATAAGTGATTACATGAGGGAGGATGATACGAAAATTTATACGAGATTATATGAGGGATTGGGAAACTTAAATATAGAAACTTTGAATGAAGTGGTAATTGAGAATCAGCCGGCGTTAAAAAACCCTCGTATGAAATCAATTCAGATGTTCATTTATAGTTTCTTTTTTATAAATGGAAAAAATGGATTGATTAAAAATATGCATAATGTTGGTTTTTTTTCTGCAACGAAGAAATTAAATCCAACAATGATTGTTGCTGATTTAGTCAGTAAAAAAAATGGTGAAGATGTTAAAGTTGAGGAAGTTAAAAAGAAGGTTGGTAAGAAAAAGCTGGAAGAGGAAATAGAGGAGGAACCTGTTTCTGAATATCAGGCTTATAAAAAGAGAAAAAATGATTCAGTTGCAATCGTGACGGAAATATTGCAAGAGATGGAAGAATGGAAGAAATATTTTGTGTCACATCCGAAGAAGGATGATTTGGCTGATTCTTTGTTACAGGGTATTGCGCAATGGAGTATGCATTCCAGTAAAAAGGAGGAATAATGTTATAAACAATAATAATTGTGTCGCCATCTTTCAGGACATAATTTGAATCTTTTTCTATAATTATTCCATAATGCATATTAAATATTCTTTTTTGTAATTCAGCAATCGTAACACCATTTTCAACATACCATTTGAGGTTATATGTATCATTTTTTAAAAAATTTATTTCTAATAAATGCAAATCAATGTCAACAATATCATAACTTTGAATTTCATATTCAGATATCTTTTTTATATCATTCAATAAAACTCCCTTATACAATAATCTCTGCAAATGTATAGGAATCCCATGTCGTAAATTTATTGATTCTTTTAAATTCAATATAGTATCGTATGGTAAATTATCATCAATTATTTTGAAAAATTTACCGGATTTAATTGTCACAAAAAACATTTAATATTGCACATAATAAATAAATAAAAAATCAATTTTTCGAATTTAGTTTTTAATTTTTTGTTTATTTTTGTATGAGTTGGTGGGTTGCCCCCAACCGACTGATTTTTTTATTTTTTCAAATTCTAGCATATCGGCATCATTTAATTTCATTTCTCCATCAAGAATTCTTTTAAGGCCCCTTTTGGTAATTTTTTTATCCATTAGCCATTTACTACCTTGAATGATTGCTAATTTTGCATCTTCTTCTGCTTTTTTTCTGGTATGGGATTCTTCGTAATCAAATTGGTCGGCCCATTTGTCGAATTTTTCGCGGACGACTTCATCGACATTAACTTCATCAGAATTATATAGATCGCAAAGTTGGTCGTATTTTTCGATTGCAAATCTTTCAACGAATTCTTCTAATTTAAGGAGAGTCCAATTATTTTTTTCTTTTAAAGTTTTTATGACACTTTCTTTAATATTTTCAATATACACATTATGATTTTCAGGGTGTTCTTCATGATAATGAACCATTTTAATAAATTGCGGCAAACAAGTTGCAGGATGCGCAATTAATTTCTCAACCTGACTAGGGGTGATATAATTAAGGTTTTCATTACCATAAGAATTAATTTGAATATTTTGTTGATGAACACTTTGGTCAAGATTTTGGTTAAATTGATAACTATAAGTATGTCCTATTTTCTTTGTTAATTCTAATACTTGAGATTCAAGCAATGCAATACGTTCTTGGTACATTTTCTCTTTTTGATGGCTAATTTCAGCGGTTTTATTAGCAATCGGACATTTTTTAAGATGTTTATTGAGATTAAATTTGGTTGAATATGTTTTACCACAATGTGGGCATTCGGTATTAGTTATTTTTTTGCTGTCACTTTCATCATCTGAAGAATCTGAATCATCAATATTATTTTTTGAATTTATATGGGGATTTAATATATGGTTTATATTAACAATTGTACAAGGCCTTTTATTATCTTTTATGTGGCGGTCATAATTAAATTTACGATCGAACATTCTACCACATCTGGTACATTGATATTTATTCATCTTTTAGTCTAAGAAAGATAAAAAATAAAAATGTAAAACTTGATTGCTCTAAATGAGCTAATACGTGGAATTATTTTTAAATACCATTTTTGCTCAAATTTACTCATTTTGCATTTTAAATCATAATATTATTACCATCGCTCAAAAATAAGAAAAAATATGGTAATACTTTTTGTACGTGTTTTTTTAATTTTTTTTACAGTAATTTCCTGCACAAAAAATATTTTATCAATTTATTTTTACAATTGCTCATGAAAAACTCAGATTGGAATGAAAAGAAATAATTTGGAATTTCTGAGTCAATTTTGAGCAAAATAATTTTTAATATTTTATACAATAAAAAAATATTTTTTTTATTCCAATATAAAAAAAAGATCATTATTAATTGTTATTTTATTTAAAAATAATATTAAAATTTGGAAAAAACTAATTTTATGGTTATGGTAGGGTGAAAATGGTATTAAAAAAAATTAGATTTGAGAATTCAATTTATATTTGGTTTATTATCGTAATAAAAAAACTCTATTATTAAAATCAAAGAAAAAAAAATCCTAAAAAATGCGACAAAAAAAATATTAGCAGTTATTTTAAACGATTTATAAAAAATATTTTTAGCACTGCTTAAAAATACACGTTATTTTTATTTATTTCATAAAAAAAAATTTTTTATTTGAATTTGATGTTACATTTTCTATCCGTATTTAGGGGTTATGGTAATAAATGTGGTAATCTTCGTTTAAAAAAAATTGCTCATTTTTTTCAAAATATGGTAGGGTTGGTAGGAACTTTTTGAGATTTTTTGATGTTTTTATTACCATCGACCATAACGTTTTTTCAAAATTAAAAAAAAGGGGGCTTACAGAAAAAAAAGGTACACGGTTCCTGAATTTATTTTTTGTAACTTTTGCTATCTCTCATGAAGAAGTCCTTAAAAAAGGGGGGTCAAAAATCACTAAAAAAAGTGCCTGAAAATGACCATGTCAGTACCAGCGACCAGCCTGGTACTGTGGAGCAAAAAAGTTAAAGAAAAAATGGCGTTTTAAGGTAAGGCTTCATAGCGTCCAATGGATGATTTGTAAGGCCTTACCATAAATCCATGGTTTTATAAAAAATTTCTCATTTTATGACGATGGTAATAAAAACTCGGGAGTTCACTGAAAACTAAAAAACTTGGATGTGTAATTGGGTTTTTCTAACGTTAGGGATTTTTTGTTATGTTAAAAAAGTGACGACCATGAGGGTATGATCAAAACGTCCCGTGCACTCAAAATGTACCATGGCATTATGACGCAGGAATTAAAATAACGTTAGAAAAAATATGGTAATAAACGTTAAAAAATAAAAACTCGATTTTTTTGCGAGAAAATATGTAATCAGTTTTAAAAAGTTAAAAAACAGCATCAGTCTTTTTTTTCGGGATTTTTTGATCTTCAATTTTATGGTATGTCCCACGTTTTTTTTATTATCATAATATGGTAATAAAAAACGTTAAACGTTTTTTTTCGTATTACCAGGGCTGTTTTCGTTAAACGAGCAAGAAATAAATCCGATTTTTTTCGAAAGAGCTGTCTAGTGTACGATTTTGGAACGAAGTCAACAACTATGTAAACTTATGGAAAAAAAAATTTTCTTCCTTGACTAAAAAAAAAAAATTTTTGTTAGAACTCTTGGTTCTTTTTATTTTTACTTACTATACAGTTAATTATTTTTATTATTAATAATAATTATAGTAAAAAATTTATTAAAAATACATGGATCATTTGGTAAAAAAATGTTGAGAACCCTGAGTCTTGGTAAGACCCTTTACCATATGTCTACTAAAAAGTAAATATTTTATTACCATATATAATATTTTATGGTAGACAATAGTATTGATAAAATATAAAAAACGAGTTAAAAAAGTGAACCTTTATCTGATTATTGATTATTTTTTTAATTTATGGTAATAAAAGAAGCTAATCACTTTTTTTTTGAAAATACTACCATAATGGTAATCATTTTTTTCATTTTTTAGCTTCTCTTATTACCACTCACTATCATACATATGGTAATAAAAATAAAAAATTAAACGCTAAAATTAAAAATGTTATGGTATGCATGGTCATATTAAGGGTCAATTAAGTAATGCTATTTTTTGGTGTTTTTTGGGTCATGATAATAGTGAAGCATGATGATTTTTTGTTGTTTCATGGTAATTTATGGTAATATAAAAATGAGAAGAAGTTTTTTTTTACGACCATTCGATTATCATGAAGACGACCATTCAAAATATGAAAAAATATATTTTTCAATTACCATAATGGTATAAAAAAAGTTATGGTAATAAGAGAAGCTAATCAGTTTTTTAAGGGGTATTACCATAAATCGAGTTTTATGGTAGGCATTTTCCAAAAACAAAAAACTTTTTTTTTGTCTTACCATATTTTTGGTTTATCATTACCATAAAAGTGAAAAAAACGTTAAAATCAATGGTCGCAGATGGTCATATGGCAAAAACACTCGGTTATTACCATAAAAATTTTTTTTTTAACTTTTTTTTATGATTTATTATTACCATCATTTTCAAGCTTAAAAATTAATGATAGCTTCTGTGATCATAAATGCATATGGTAGTACTGAAAAATCCCTTAAAAAGTAGGTTCCTATGGTGGCTTAATGGTAATAAAAAGGGTGTCAACGAGTTTTTTTTCGTGGTATGTAAGTACCACTCGATTACCATGAAAAACGTTAGAAACAGAATTAATTTAAAGTAATGGTAACAAATTCTTACCTAACGTTTTGCGACCATATGCCAAAGGATGAAAAATGTCGGGAATTATGATAAATGGTAATAAACGTTAAAAAAAAGTGAGTAAATTGATTTTTACCCTTACCATAAAAAAAAGTTGAAATTACCTTGATGAGTCCCCGCCGCAAAAATTTTTTATCTTAGCCAAAAAAGGTAAGGTCATTACGATATCGAGCATTTCGATTTAAAAAAATGCGTGGTCGTAAAATGTCTATGGTAATGTTTTTTGAAAGTCGGACCACCTGAGGGGGGTCATGATGGAATTTCAAAAACGGAAGGAACTCATGTCACTCCACCCCATCACACAACCCAAAGAGCCTAGAGAACTTTTGAAAAAATATTAGTGCGTTTAAATTTCAAAAATGGGGGGTTTTAAAAAATATTACATTGTTTAGATTTCGTTTTTTTGTTAAATTTAGATCCCAAAACTTATCCCTCAAAACCAATTTTAAAAACAAAGGATGATTTATGCGAGTTTACCGTTTTATCCTGTGGTTCTAACTTTTTTTATTAGCGGTTTATTGTAATATTTTTTTAAAATTTTGAAAAAAATATTTGAAAAATGCAATTTTTGTCGTAATTATTTTTTAACGGTAAAAATGATATTGAGGAAAAATGATGAAAAATGAAGAAAATAAATGTAAATAATTATTAAAAAAAATAGAATCTAGGTAATATTAATTATGACAATATTTTCTTTAGGAAGCGCTTGTGATTTAGAACATTTTGATGGAAACAACAAAATTTCTAATGAAGGATTTGACGTTAATTATTCCGCCCCAGTTGTACCCTTACCTACCGATCCTCCCAACCAAAATTTCGGTAATTCCAACTATAACTGGAAATCTAATAGTTATGCCGCTCAAGATATGACATCTATACCCAATACCCAAACATTTCACCCTATGGTCGGTCAAGACTCCCAATCCTGGGGGACTGTTGGTTTTGGCCAGGACCATTGGGGACCAAACAATGATCATTGGACTTCAGACAATAAATTATTAAATTATAATACTACGAATAATATGGTGGCTGATAATAATACAATGGTGATGCCTGGAATGAGACCTCAGGGAGCTCAGATGCCAACATCAAGGGTTCAATTTATGAAAAATGAGGATATGAATGGTAGGGCAAAGAATATGCAAGTTAAAAAAGTTCCTGTTGTTCAGGAAGAAGTTTTACCGGAATATCCACAAGAAAAAATCGAAGGTGAACAAAAAAGCACTTGGACCTATTTAATATTTTTATTATTGATATTAATAGGAACAATTCTTTATCGCTCCAAATATTTTTGATAAATTTAATCTAAAAATAATTTTTGATTAAATTAACGCTGCAATTTTATCTAGATTTATCGAAAAAAATTTATGTTAGATGTATATAAATTATTTTTCATAAAAATTGCAAAAAAATAAATATTTAATTATGCATTTTTTTCATTTTCCAATTTTATATGTTCCCAATAAATTACCGGTTTGTTTGTTACTAAATTTAATTCCTTTTGTTTGATTATTATTAATTGTATTTGAAATATTCTGATTTAATGAACTTTCCATAGCAACCCATTCATAACTTAATTTATATCCTTTTTTTAATTTTTTAGGTTCATTTTCATCTGTTTTATCAATTTTAATGGGAGAAACTATATTACGGGATTGATTTTTGTTGGAGAATCGTTATTACGTGAAATAGTTTCTACTGGTGACGATTCTCTTTTATGAAATTTATGATATTTATATCGAATCGAATAATCATTATTTCTATTTATTTGATCATTATTATCATCAGATTCATTTTTTTCAACAGATTCGTTCTTATTCTCAGACTCATTCTTATTAACGTAATCATTCTTATCAATAGTTTCATTCTTATTCTCAGGTTCACTCTTATTAGTATTATTAACTTGTGAATAATTATTACGATTATAATAATAACTTGCATCACAAACAGTTCTATGATATGTATTTCTAATTGGTCTATTTGGATTTGTTGTATCAAGAAAAGCTCCTCTATTATATCCCCTAGTATTGTTAAATCTTGTTTTAACATAAGGTATATCATTCTTAGTTTCGATTTTTGCTTCTTTTTCAACAGAATCATTATCAGATGAAGAATCATTATCAGATGAAGAATCAGAACTTTCAGTTGATTTGTTAGGAACATTTCTGTATGTAGCTCGGCTCATTATATGTATTATAAATATTTTATAAATCATTTTTATTCTAAATTATATAACTTTCATATTTCTATAACTTCCTTTTACACCCGCAATTGTAGAAAATGCTTGTAAATATCCTACTAACCTTAACTTATTTATCTTCCTAAAAAGAGTATTGTAGGTATTTATTCCTTTTCCATAAAATATTTTTATACACCTTCGGACATTTAAAGTGGGACAAATTAACCCAATAATATAATAATTTTGTATTATATTATGAAGCACAAAAGCGATGACTATAAAATATCTGCCGTTAAATATTATTTGAAAAATAAAGATAATATCAGA
>Ga0172362_10000559_pt1 | contig 30700 bp, 27 predicted proteins | sample LakKivs1_kivu2a2_FD_114534 | JGI IMG/M metagenome (GOLD analysis project Ga0172362, IMG submission 114534) | Sediment microbial communities from Lake Kivu, Rwanda - Sediment s1_kivu2a2 | ecosystem: Environmental > Aquatic > Freshwater > Lake > Sediment | place: Rwanda: Western Province, Lake... | reverse complement strand
CAATGACGAAGCCTTAAGGAGGCTTTCCGGGATTGCCGATTACTTTATCATCCATAATCGGGATATTTACTCCCGCTACGATGACAGCGTGGCTATAGTAGAAAGGGGCACAAGCCAGCTTATCAGGCGGGCGCGTAGCTACGCTCCCTATCCCATCCGCCTCTCGTTTAAAACCAGGCAGGTGCTTGGCTGCGGCGCTGAAGAGAAAAATACTTTTTGCCTGACCAAAGATAACTATGCCTTCTTATCCCAGCATATCGGCGATATGGAGAATATGGAAACCCTGGAACATTTTGACCGCACTATATCCCTGTATAAAAGACTTTTCCATATACAGCCTGAAATCATTGCCCATGACCTCCACCCTGATTATCTGGCCACGAAATATGCCCGAGAGTTAGGGGAGTCCAGTATAAAGCTTATCCCTGTGCAGCACCACCATGCCCATATCGCCAGTTGTCTGGCTGATAATGGGCTGGAGTCCCCGGTTATAGGCGTGGCCTTTGATGGCACAGGGATGGGTGCCGATGGGAATATCTGGGGAGGGGAATTCCTGGTTGCCGACTACCGTAATTTTCGCAGGGCAGGTCATCTGGAATACCTGCCTTTGCCCGGCGGAGCCGCAGCCATAAAAAGACCCTACCGCACCACCATTGGCTATATTCTCACCTTATTAGGGGAAAATGCCCTTAACAATGTCATTGCGACCCCGATTTATCGGGGGAAGCAATCTCAACTAGCTTCTATCGGGCAAGTTGGCGAAGTTGAAATAGAGGTTATCAAGCGCCAGATAGAAAGGAGCATAAATTCACCGCTTACCTCAAGCATGGGACGCCTTTTTGATGCCATATCAGCCCTGTTAGGCATAAGGGGCGAAATAGATTACGAAGGACAAGCGGCTGTGGAACTGGAGATGGCTGCCTATGCAGAAGATCATGCCCATGCTCAGGAAAGCTATCCATACCACATAGTAGAAGACAAGGAAATCAGAATCGTGCACCTGAAGGACCTGCTCTCAGCCGTGATAGAAGACTTACATCAGGGTATCTCCAAGGGGAGGATATCAGTCAAATTCCACAATACCGTAGCTCAGATGATAAACGAAATGTGTCGCTTGATAGCTGACGAGACTGGCATCAGCCACGTAGCCTTAAGTGGTGGCGTCTTCCAGAATCGCTTGCTGTTGAGAAAAACGGTCAGCTTACTGGAAAGCAGTGGTTTTCAGGTCTTTACCCACCGGCAAGTACCCTGCAATGACGGCGGTATCTCCTTGGGTCAAGCCGTTATTGCCAGTTTCGCCGTATAAACAGTTACGGCTGCCAGTTCAGGAAGGGATAGGTCACGTTATTAACGATATTCCAGACGTAGGCGAGGTTAGTCTGGTTCAGTGCGACTGCGATGATGTTCCAGCTTGCCCCTGAGAAGGTGGCGATGTCCTGCATTTCCGTGGTATTCTTGCCCGTCCCGCCACCGGAAGTAGATTGTCCGCTGGTTTGGATATCCCAGAAGGAGTTGCTCACAGTACCCTCATAATTCCTTCCCACTAGACCACCAACATCCTCGTTGCCGGTTACACTACCCGTGGAATAGGACTTATTGACAGTACCCCGATTTTGCCCCACCAGACCGCCGATGAGCCACCTGCCAGTAACGTTGCCGGTGGAATAGGAGTCACCCACTGTGCCTCGATTCCATCCTACTAGACCACCAGTATACGAATCGCCAGTCGCGCTGCCCGTGGAATAGGACTTGCTCACAGTACCATAATTGTATCCCACCAGACCACCAACTTGGTCACTACTGCCACTCACGCTACCCGTAGAATAGGAGTTGCTCACAGTGGTACCGCTCATGCCCCCGACTAGACCACCAACGCGCGACTCGCCACTCACGCTGCCGCTAAAATGGGAGTTGCTCACAGGGCCTGTACTAGCTCCTACCAGACCGCCAACATGCCTATTGCCACTCACGATGCCGGTAGAATAGGAGTTGCTTACGCTGCCGCCATTCCCTCCCACCAGACCGCCAACTTGGTCACTACCACTCACGCTGCCGTCAGAATAGGAGTTGCTCACGGTGCCCCAATTAATTCCCACCAGAGCGCCAACACACACCTCCCCAACCATATAGGCATTCACCACCCCGACATTCTTGACGGTCCCTTTCTCAGCAACATAACCGAAGAGCCCTACATGATATTCGTCAAGGCGGCTGATAGACAGGTCGCTTATCTCAAACCCTTGACCATCGAAGATCCCAATAAATGGCTTATCCTGAGTGCCAATTGGCTGCCAGCCCTTCCCCTGATTGGCTGTCTCACTCGCCAATTCCTTATAACCGTCAGTAGTGGAATTGAGGTTGCACATCAAAAGACAAGTGCCACCCAAGTTGTCTCTGATGGCATCTAAATCATACCAATCCCATATTTCCATACTACGCGGAGTGACCTCACAGCCTGCCATCCCGGCAATCAAAGCTACCATAATCAAAAAGACACAAAATCTTGCCACGTAACAGCTTAGTTTTTCCAACATCTCTATCCTATAACATTATATCACACTCTTTGCGCTGTCAAAGGGTCGATTCGACATGTGCGCCAATCGGGATAGCACCTCACGGGCGAGCCTACTTCCCTGGCCGTATAAACAGTTACGGCTGCCAGCTCAAGAAAGGATATGTCACATTATTAACGATATTCCAGACGTAGGCGAGGTTAGTCTGGTTCAGTGCGACTGCGATTATGTTCCAGCTTGCATCTAAAAACGTGATGATGTCCTGCATTTCCGTGGTATTCTTGCCTGTCCCGCCACCGGAAGTAGATTGTCCGCTGGTTTCGATGTCCCAGAAGGAGTTGCTCACGGGGCCACCAACATCGTTAACTCCCACCAGGCCGCCGACTGATGAATTGCCAGTCACATTGCCGCGGGAATAGCATTTGCTCACAGTGCCGCTCATGTCGTTAACTCCCAGCAGACCCCCGACATCCAAATTCCCAGTCACGCTAGCGGTGGAATAAGAATTGCTCACAGTGCCATGACTAAGCCCCACCAGACCGCCGACGCGCGAATCGCCACTTACGCTGCCTGTGGAATAAGAGTTACTCACAGTTTCCTCACTATATCCCAGCAGCCCGCCAATAGATAAATTGCCGGTCTCATTGCCTGTGGCATAGCAATTGCTCACAGGGCCTTGATTGTACCCCACCAGACCGCCAACTGAAATATTGCCGCTTGCGCTGCCGATGGCATAGGAGTTGCTGACAGTGCCCATATTTATTCCCACCAGACCACCGACATAGTCATCGCCAATCACGGTGGAATTCACCACGCCGACATCTTTTATGACGCCGTCGTCATAAACGCAACCGAAGAGCCCTACTAGGAATTCATCAGGCCGGTTGATATATAGGTCACATATCTCGTGTCCTTGTCCGTCAAAAGTGCCCGTAAAGCTTCCATAGGAAGACTGAGGGGTAGAAGTTCCGATAGGCTGCCAGCCCTTTCCCCCATTAGCTGTCGGGCTCGCCAGCTCAGTATAACCGGGAGTGGTGGAATCAAGGTCGTTCATCAGAGTGTGGTTGCCAGCCAGGTTGTTCCTGACGGCATCCAAATCATACCAATCCCGTATTTCCAGGTTTTGGGAAGGAGGAATATAAACACAGCCTCCCATCCCGGCAATTAAGGCCGCCACAACCAAAGAGACGCTGACTTTTGCCAAGTAACGATTCAGTTTTCCCGACATCTCTATTAAATCATTATAAGCTACCTTTGTTAAAATCCTGTTAAGTAATTAAATATATGTCACAATTTTTTGAATGATTATATCGCACTAGCTGCACTGTCAAGGTGGCGATTTGGCGTGTGCTCCAGTTGGGATATCGCCTCACGGGCGAGCCTATTTTCTTGGCCTTATAAAGAGGAACATAAGCAGGGCAGCGATGCTTTTGGCATCGCAGATTTCGCCCGAGGCGATAAGTCGGGGTATCTTATCCCGGGGAACTCGCACCAGCTCGATGTTATCAGTATCCTCAGCCACCAGACGAGCGGGCACAAGGTCGGTAGCCAGAAAGCAATGGAGGTACTCCGTGCCATAGCCTGGGGTGGCATAAAAGCCCCCCAATTTGTCTATTTTCCGGGGGAAATAGCCAATTTCCTCCTGTAATTCGCGGCGCACGGAGTCCATGGGCCCTTCACCCGGGTCAATGCCACCAGCTGGTATTTCCAGAAGAAACTTGTCCACAGCATGGCGGAACTGGCGAACTAGAAGGACATTACCCTGTTCATCAAGAGCCACTACGGCTATACAATCGCTGTGCTCCACCACCTCTCTGGTAGTCTTTGTACCGCCAGCCTTCTCCACGGTGTCCACGCGTATATTTACCGCGCGCCCCTGATAAATCTGCTGGGTAGCTAGCTTCTTCTCCGGCTTCACTATATTCCACCTCCTACCTATACTCAATTGCCAAGGTTCTTATTAATTTTCCCTCCCCTAGCGGGAGGGAGCTAGAGGGAGGGGGATTTCACCCTCACCTTAATCCTCTCCCATTAAGGGAGAGGAATTTTATTACGAGATTTTGCAGTTAGCTTCAGTTAAAATGGCATCGTGTTACTTGCGGAGCTTCAAAGGTAACAAATAAGAGCTACCTCATCGCAGTTGGGAAACTTGGGACAGCGATAGCATTCCGCCCATACCTTTTGGGGCAGCTCCGTTTTGTCTATTAGTTGGAAGCCATTTTTTTCAAAAAAAGCCGGCTTACGAACGAGACAAAAAACCCTGGGTATGCCTAATGCCCTGGCCTCTTCCAGACAGGCCTGGACAAGCGAAGTACCAATCCTTTTGTTCTGTTCCTGTTCGTTGACAGCCAGAGACTTGATTTCCGCCAAATCAGCCCAGGTAACGTGCAATGCCGCACAAGCGATAACCCGACCTCGTTTCCTGACCACGAAGTAATCTCTAATATTCTCATATATCTCAGATAAGGCACGAGGCAGCATCTCCCCCTTATCAGCAAAATCGCTGATAATCCGGTGCATAGAGTTAGCATCGCTCACCCTTGCCCTATCAACCTTTATATCAGCTTTCATTTCTTCCCCCTCCCAGTTTTTGCCACAGCGACCCATAGAAATATGTTGGCTTGTGAATTCTTAAGAAGCGAGCTATGTGAGGGCTGAGCTTCACTTCGACATTTTGCCCGTCTGATAAGGGCAATTCAACTTGCCCGTCAATGCTCAGTATGACCTTTTCTCTGGGGGCAACCTTCAACTCAACTATGCTCTGCGGAGGCAGTACCAAGGCGTGACTCAATCCCAGGTGGCAGGATATTGGTTGGAGGACAATTTCCCTAGATTGAGGATGAAGAATTGGTCCGCCAGAGGCTAGGGCATAGCTGGTGCTCCCAGTAGCGGTGGCCACAATTATGCCGTCAGCCCGATAAGTGGTCAGCACTTTGCCATCAATTTCGGCTTTTATGTTGACCAGGCGAACTGCCACACTTCGTAGCACGACATCGTTTAGGGCATGAAAGGTTTTGTTTTCAACCCGAGCCTCGAGCATGGCCCTTTCCTCGATCCAGCCTTTTCCCTTGAGCAAATCGGGCAAATTAGACAAAACCTCGTCGCCATCCATCTCCGTGATGAACCCGAGCCTGCCCAGGTTTATACCTAAAATGGGCACTGACAAGGGAGTTACGATTCGGGCAGAACGGAGGATAGTGCCATCTCCGCCAATACTCAGAATTAACTCCGTGCCGGGCACCCGGGGTTTAGCTTTATCCTCCTCCCAAGCTGAGCATCGCCACGAAGAGACTCCCTGAGAGGATAGAAACTCTTCCAGTTTCTCAGCTAATTCTTGGGCTTTCTCCAGGAGAGGGTGATATAGAATACCAATACGTTTCACAGGTAGCGAAGTGTAGCACTGGCGAATTCTGACTGTCAAACCAACTAGCAGATGCGAGGTAGCAATTCCCCGGATAGCATATCCACGATTCGGGAGGAGCCGAGCTTGGTTTTCATTACCACCTTCCCCGGGTGCTCGTTGGTTACTTCGCCAATGATGACGGCATCTCTACCATAGATATTTTTTCTCATCCGAGCCAGAATCTTATGGGCATCGGCGGGGTCAACTATGGCTACCAGCTTGCCTTCATTGGCCACATAAATGGGGTCCAGTCCCAGGAGCTCGCAGGCAGCTTTAACCTCTTCTTTCACGGGTATCTTAGCCTCTTCTACCACAATGCCCACCTTCGATTGCCGGGCCAATTCGTTGAGCGTGGTGGCTAGCCCACCTCTGGTAGGGTCACGCATACAATGAATCCTGGACGAGACCCCCAGCATCTGAGACACTAATTTATTCAAGGGAGCACAGTCGCTTTCCAGGGTCATGGCGAACCTTAGTCCTTCACGCTGACTCATTATAGCTATACCATGGTCGCCAATGGTGCCACTCAGCAGGACCTTATCGCTGGCTCTGGCGTTAGCTCCTGAGATATCAACTCCGGGAGAGATTATCCCTACTCCCGAGGTGGTGATGAACAACTTATCAGCTTGTCCGCGATTTACCACCTTGGTATCCCCAGCGATGATACTGACCTCGGCTTCTTCAGCGGCTTCCTTTATTGATTGCACTATCTGCTCAAGCTCACTTAGGAGAAAGCCTTCTTCTATGATTGCCGAGAGGCTCAAATAGAGAGGCTTAGCTCCATTCATAGCTAAGTCGTTCACCGTGCCGCAAACGGCCAGCTTGCCAATATCGCCGCCCGGGAAAAAGATGGGGTTTACCACGTAGCCATCGGTGGTGAAAGCCAGGCGCCCGCTGGCTTCGAAAATAGCTGAATCATCCAATTTGTTCAGTACCGGATTAGCCAGGAAGGGAAGGAATTTTTTCTCCACCAGTTCGTGGCTCAATTTGCCACCGCTGCCATGGGCTAAAAGAATGCTGTCATCCATAAGCCTGCTCTATATCTACCCTAGAAACCTGACAAATTTTCCGGAGTCCCGTATTGATAATAGGCGGCGCAGGCGCCTTCACTGGAGACCATGCAGGGACCGACAGGGCGTTCCGGGGTGCAAACCTTTCTAAAGAGTTGGCACTCCAGTGGTGTCGCTGCGCCACGGATTACATCCCCGCATCGACATCCCTTAGGCTCTTTCGGTGGTTTCAGACTCACGGGAAAAGCCTTGTCGGCGTCAAATTGCTCGTATTTTCCTCTTATTTTCAAGCCGCTGTGAGGAACAATTCCAATCCCCCGCCAGTTAGCTTCACCAATCTCAAAAATATTTTCCATCAGTTGCCGGGCTTTTCTATTTCCCTCGGGCTTTACTCCTCGGGGGTAAGCTATTTCCACTTTGGGCTCGCCATTTTCAATTTGTTCCACCAACTTATCTATACATAACAAGATATCCAATGGTTCAAATCCCGAGATGACACAGGCCACTTCATAATCCCGGGGGATAAATTCATAGGGATGGGAACCAATTATAACACTAACATGTCCAGGACAGACGATGCCGTCTAGCTTTACCTCGCCGGAGTCGAGCAGCGTTTTCATCACTGGCGGGGTCAGCTTATTAAGGGATAGAACGTAGAAGTTTTCTATTTTCTCCTGTTGTGCCTTCAGTATAGAAGCAGCGATAGTGGGCGCCGTAGTCTCAAAGCCGATGCCCAGGAAGATGACTGATTTCCCAGAGTTGGCTTTGGCTGTCTCTACCGCATCTATAGTGGAATATACTATTCGGACAGCGGCTCCTTCGGCTTTCGCCTGTTGCAAGCTCGAGTAGCTGCCGGGGACTCTTATCATATCTCCAAAAGTTGTGATGATAACGTCGGGCAAGTGTGCCAGGGCAATGGCTTTGTCCAGGTCAGCGGTGGCGGTAACACAGACAGGGCAGCCCGGCCCCGACCTCATTTCTACCGTTTTGGGAACCAGTTGGCGAATTCCATATCGCAGTATGGCATGTGTGTGCCCACCGCAAAATTCCATTAGTCTTATCGTCTTGGTGGAGCGCTGAGCAATTTTGCGTGCTAGTCCCCTGGCTAGCTTGCTGTCTTGATACTCATCAATGAACTTCACTTAGACTTGCTATCTCTTCCAGTAGCTTCAGGGTTTCCTTGGCTTCAGCCTCATTTACAACGCCTATAGCATATCCCGTATGAAGCAATACGTAATCCCCCACCTTGGCCTCTGGGGTAAAAGTAATGCTAACTCGGCGCCTCACCCCGGCGATTTCCGTTTCCGCCTCATCCCCATCTATGGCAACAATCTTTACCGGCACTGCTAAACACATGGCTGCCCGTATTTTAGCCTAAGTTCGCCTATAATACAAACTCCAGATTTTTGCAGTTGCCAGATTTAGCGGGCCTCTTTCGTCATTGCGAGTCCCGATAAATCGGGACGAAGCAATTCCGTTGGAAAAATAGAGTTGATTCCCTTTTTCTGCTTGCAAGGGCAGGCAGATATAAAGTAATAGGGGATATAATCCTTCATAAAATTGTAACATATATTTGAAAATTAACAAGATCTTAACAATATTGGTGTACCATATTATGAGTTGGATATTCCGGGAAACTGCGAACTGTCAAGCAGGAGGTGAGACATGAAGAAAATCCTCAATAGGAGGAGGCAGCATCGCATAGCCAGAGCTAGCGTCTTCTTGACTATAGTAGCATTAATTGCCGGAATGGTGGGCTGTATTCTGCCCGAGGCTGAATACACCCCCATGGTTGCGGCTTCGTATCATGTGGTGGGGCTTAAGTCCGACGGCACCGTGGTCGCCGTGGGACACAACTGGTGGGGGGAGTGTAATGTCGGTAGCTGGAATCACATTATCCAGGTCGCCGCAGGCGGGTATCACACGGTGGGGATTAGGTCCGACCACACCGTAGTCGCCGCAGGATCATTCTGGCAGGGGCAGCGGGATGGTATCGGCAACTGGACGAACATCATCCAGGTCGCCGCAGGCGAGTATCACACGGTGGGGCTTAGGTCCGACCACACCGTGGTCGCCACGGGCGGCGTGGGCTACGACTATGGGCAGTGCAATGTCGGTAATTGGACAAACATTGTCAAGGTCGCCGCAGGCGGGCTTCACACAGTGGGGCTTAAGTCCGACCGCACCGTGGTCGCCATGGGATACAACGACTACGGGCAGTGTAATGTCGGCAACTGGACGGACATCGTCCAGGTCGCCGTAGGCTGGTATCACACAGTGGGGCTTAAGTCCGACGGCACCGTGGTCGCCGTGGGATACAACGACTACGGGCAGTGCAATGTCAGCAACTGGACGAACATCGTCCAGGTCTCCGCAGGCTACTCCCACACGGTGGGGGTTAAGGCCGACGGCACCGCGGTCGCCGTGGGAGATAATGTGGACGGGCAGTGCGAGGTCGGCGGCTGGACGGGCATCACCCAGGGCGCCGCAGGCATCTATTACACAGTGGGTCTTAAGGCCGACGGCACCGTGGTCGCCGTGGGAGGAAGCGACTGCGGACAGTGTGATGTCGGCACCTGGACGAACATCATCCAGGGCGCCGCAGGCCGCTATCACACGGTGGGTGTTAAGTCCAACCACACCGTGCTGGCAGTGGGAGATAACTGGGGCGGGCAGTGCGATGTCGGCAACTGGACGGATATCAATCAAGTCGCCGCAGGCTACTGGCACACGGTGGGACTTAGATCCAACGGCACTGCGGTCGCCGTAGGATGGAACGACGATGGACAGTGCGCTGTCGGCAGCTGGGGGAATATCACCCAGGTCGCCGCAGGCAAATTGCATACAGTAGGGCTTAAGTCCGACGGCACCGTGATCGCCGTGGGAGCCAACTCCAACGGGCAGTGCGATGTCGGCGGTTGGAAGAATATCACCCAGGTCGCTGCGGGCGGCTGGCATACAGTAGGGCTTAAGTCCGACGGCACCGTGGTTGCCGTGGGAGCCAACTCCAACGGACAGCGCGAGGTCAGCGGCTGGACGAACATCACGCAGGTCGCCGCAGGCGAATTGCACACGGTGGGGCTTAAGTCCGACGGCACCGTGGTCGGCGTAGGAGATAACGACTACCGACAGTGCGATATCGGCGGCTGGGGGAATATCACCCAGGTCGCCGCAGGTCGCTATCACACAGTGGGGCTCAAGGACGACCACACCGTAGTCGCCGTGGGATATAATGGCTATGGACAGCTTGAGGTTGGCAGCTGGACAGACATCATCCAGGTCGCCGCGGGTTGCTACCATACCGTAGGGGTTAAGTCCGATGGCACCGTGGTCGCCGCAAGCCTTGTGGTTGAGCTTGCTAAATGGAACCTGGGCTAGGCAGCACCGTAGGAGGGACAAAAGGAATATGTTCAGAGCGTTTGGCTGAACTCCCGCTGAAGCTCTGTCGAAGAATAAGGATCTTGAGGAAACCGAGCTGTTACGGAGGAAGTGAAATATGAAGACAATATTTAGTTCGTGGAGATACCCTTACCTGGCCAGAGTTGGCATCTTTTTGGTTACGGCAGCCTTAATTGCCACGATGGCGGGCTGTGCTGGTGGTGGTGCTGGGGCTCCTCCTTATTATGAACTCAGTATCAACAGCACCGCTGGAGGGTTGGTAACCACCCCGGGAGAGGGGACTTTTAACTATGACCCGGGAGAATCAGCAGACCTGGTGGCCCAGGCTGGGGGGAGTTACTGCTTCGTCGAGTGGACTGGCGATGTGAGCAGCATTGGTGACGCCGACGCCGCCATAACCTACATCATCGTGAACGGCAACTGTTCCATAACGGCTAACTTTGGGCCCAAACGCACCCCCATGGTCGCGGCAGGCAGCTGGCACACGGTGGGGCTCAAGGCCAACGGCAGGGTGGTCGCCATGGGAGATAACTCCTACGGGCAGTGCGATGTCAGCATCTGGAGAGGCGTCACCCAAGTCGCTGCAGGCGACAATCACACGGTGGGGCTTAAGTCCGACGGCACCATGGTCGCCGTGGGATTGAACACCTCAGGGCAATGCGATATCGGCAACTGGACGAACATCACTCAGGTCGCTGCAGGCGGCCTTCACACGGTGGGGCTTAAGTCCGACGGCACCGTGATCGCCGTGGGATTGAACACCTCCGGGCAGTGCAATGTCGGCAACTGGACGAATATCACCAAGGTCGCTGCAGGCGGCTTTCACACGGTGGGGCTTAAATCCAACGGCACTGTGGTCGCTGTGGGGGAAAATGGCGACGGGCAGTGCAATGTCGGCAACTGGACGAACATCGTCCAGGTCTCCGCAGGCTACTCCCACACGGTGGGGGTTAAGGCCGACGGCACCGTAGTAGCTGTGGGACAGAACTACGATGGGCAGTGCAATGTCGGCAACTGGACGGCCATCACTCAGATCGCCGCAGGTGGCTTGCACACGGTGGGGCTTAAGTCCAACGGCACAGTGGTCGCCGCGGGAAACAACTCCTACGGGCAGTGCAACGTCGGCAGCCAGAGCTGGACAGACATTGTGCAGGTCAGCGCAGGCGATAGTCACACAGTCGGACTCAGGTCCGATGGCTGGGTGGTCGCCACGGGAAACAACGCCTACGGGCAGTGCAACGTCGGCTGGACGGATATCACCAAGGTCGCCATAGGGGGATATCATATAGTGGGGCTTAAGTCCGATCACACAGTGGTCGCTGTGGGAGATAATGACTACGGGCAATGCGATGTCAGCGGCTGGGGAAATATCACCCAGGTCGCCGCAGGCTACCGTCATACTGTGGGGCTTAAGTCTGATCACACCGTGGTCGCCGTGGGAGATAACTACGACGGGCAGTGTGATACTGGCGGCTGGGCTAATATTACTCAGGTCGCCGCAGGCGGCGAACACACAGTGGGGCTTAAGTCCGATGGCACCGTAGTCGCCACGGGAGAAAACGCCTATGGTCAGTGCGATGTCGGCGGCTGGACAAACATCACCCAAGTCGCCGCAGGCTATTCTCACACGGTGGGGCTTAAGTCGGACGGCACAGTGGTCGCCGTGGGAAGGAACCACAGGGGGCAGTGCTATGTCACCAGCTGGACGGGCATCACCCAAGTCGCCGCAGGCTACGATCACACGGTGGGGCTCAAGTCCACCGGCACAGTGGTCGCCGTGGGAGATAACGACTACGGGCAGCGCAATGTCGCCTCTTGGACGAACATCACTCAGGTCACCGCAGGCAACTATCACACGGTGGGGCTTAAATCCGATGGCACCGTCGTCGCAGTGGGAGATAACTACAGCGGTCAGTGCGATGTCGGCAGCTGGAAGGACATTATCCAAGTCGCCGCGGGCCGGTTTCGCACGGTGGGTCTCCAGGACGATGGTATCGTGATCGCCACAAGCTTGGTTACCCATTGGAATCTGCTGCTTGCGTTGCCACCGTTGCGGTATCCACCCCCACCACCCGAACCCCCACCCAGCCCAGGCGGTTGCTTCATCACCACCGCAGCCTACGGCACACCAATGGCTGAGGAAATCCAAATTCTCCGTGAATTCAGAGATGAATATCTGCTCATCAACCCGCTGGGGCAAGCCCTAGTAGCCTTCTATTACAAGGTCAGCCCACCACTGGCTGAGTTCATAACTGAGCATCCCAGTCTGAAGCCAATAGTGAGGGCTGGGCTGGTGCCCGCTGTGGCTATGAGCGCCATAGCCATCCACACTACTCAAGCTGAGAAGGTAGCCATATTAAGCTTGTTGGTGCTGGTTTCAGTCGCGCTGGTGATCTGGGCGACCAAGCGGCGAGGCAAAGGGCCAGAGTATATCCGAAGGTGAAATTGGATATTGGCCTGCTGTAATACTGCCACGACTTTGCGACAGTGCTCTCCCGGCATAAAAATTTTTACTCTAAGGCCGTTTAATTGTTGTCGCCTGCTGAACAACCTCAAAAAGACATCGTATTGACGCTAGTTAGGCACTGTGCTATGTCATGCGACATAATTTATTTAGAAGCATGAGTTAAATCGCCCCCAAAGAATCTGTTAGAAATCTGGTAATAATCTCTTGGCGCAAACACCGGAAATGGGTTGACGGCGTGGGACGAGGGTGGCAAAATGTTGGGCAAAGTTGGAATCTATAGAAAGTCTCTGAAGGAGGTGTTCAATGAAAGGACCATTAGTATTGGCTGTATTAGCAATAGTGTTGGCCATTGCAGCTCTAATTCTGGCTGTTGTCTTGCCTGGGGCACAAGGGCCAGTCGGGCCTGAGGGGCCACAAGGGCCAGCTGGACCAGCCGGGCCTGAGGGGCCACAAGGACCGGCTGGACCCGAGGGGCTACAAGGACCAGCCGGACCTAGCATGATTGTCGCCATGGGTAGGGTTAGTAGGGATGGGAGTATTGGAGCAGCATTAAACGTTTCCGCAGTAACTTGGAATAGTGGCCAATCACGGTGGGAAATTACACTCGATGGTATAGATTATATAGCCTGGGACTATGTAACAGTCGTTAGTGTTATGTACAGGACCGGTGTTAGCGGATATGCTGACTATAGCAGCGTAGGTGGCAAGCTATTAGTAGAAATATTCGATGCAAATGGGACTCCAATAAAGGAGGGTTTCAGCTTCGTCGTTTTCAACGTGACTGCATCGTAGCAACCTGTTGTCTATTATACGTTTATTCGGACCTGTGAGGCTCTGCTTTAGGTTGGCTTGCCTGATTTGCACTGCTTTAATCGTGAAGGAAAGGATTCTTCCACGCCTTGAAAGCTACTTTGTAGTTGCCTGATTTATCAAGACGAAGCAATCTTGTGGAGGGGATAATGGGATTGCCACGTCCCGATAAATCGGGACTCGCAATGACAAAAAGGGAAGGCTGGCAATGACAACTGCACAATTGCTAAAAAATCTCAGAAAACATCGTATTGACGCTATTTAGGCATTATGCTATTTTATGCGACATAATTCATTTGAGGGAGCATAGATTAAATCAACCCCGATAAAGTCTGACCTTAATTTACCGGGGCTCCACGAAAACTGCGAGATTTTCATAGGGTGAGTTAAATGCGAAGCGATATGATAAAGAAAGGAATCGAGCGGGCGCCTCACAGGGCGCTGCTGCGGGCTGTCGGTTGCTCTTCAGATGACTGGGATAAGCCATTTATTGGAGTAGTCAATAGCTTTACCGAGATTGTCCCCGGGCATATCCATCTGCAAACAATTGCCAAGGCGGTAAAGGAAGGGATTCGCAGTCGGGGTGGGGTGCCTTTTGAGGTCAATACCATAGCTGTTTGCGATGGTATCGCTATGAACCATCCGGGCATGAAATACAGCTTGCCCAGCCGAGAACTCATTGCTGACTCGGTGGAAATCCTAGTTCAGGCTCATGCCTTCGATGGACTGGTACTCATCCCGAATTGTGATAAGGTCGTCCCTGGGATGCTAATGGCCGCAATCAGGCTTAATTTGCCTTCGGTCTTTGTGAGTGGTGGTCCCATGCTCGCCGGGAAGTTTGCCCGGAGAAACACTGCCAGGCCCGTTGACCTTATTACGGTCTTTCAAGCTGTAGGAGAAGTGGCTAAAGGCAAGATGACCAAGGCTGAGTTGCAGGAGTTGGAGATGGTTGCCTGTCCTGGGTGTGGGAGTTGTGCCGGGCTATTCACTGCTAATACTATGAATTGTCTCTGCGAAGCTTTGGGGATGGCTTTGCCAGGTAATGGCACAATACCCGCAGTGGAAGCACGGCGTATCCAACTTGCCTATAAAGCCGGGCAGCAAGTCATGGAAGCGCTGGCCGAAGATATTCGGCCTAAAGACGTTATCACCAGGGATTCTCTTTATAATGCCTTTGCCATGGACATGGCCCTGGGTGGCAGCACAAATTCCGTGTTACATCTCGCCGCTATAGCGCACGAGGCTGGGATAGATTTTCCCTTGTCCTTGATAAACGAGATTAGCGACTCGGTTCCTAATATCTGTAAAATAAGCCCAGCCAGCGATTATCATATTGAGGACTTAGACTTAGCCGGTGGCATTCCGGCGATAATGCACGAGCTATCAGGATTGCTCAAGCTGGAGACGAACACGGTTTTGGGCAAGCCAATAGGCGACATAGCCAGGAAAGCCAAAGTTAAAAATAGAAAGGTAATTCGCCCCTTGTCACAACCGTATGCCCCTACTGGTGGTATTAGCATATTATTTGGCAATTTGGCGCCTGATGGCAGTGTGGTGAAAAGTGCTGCAGTAGCTTCTGAGATGTTAATTCATCGGGGTCCAGCGCGAGTTTTCAATAGTGAGGAAGAAGCTACGGCGGCGATAATGAAAGGCAAATTTAAGTCGGGCGAGGTAATCGTCATCCGCTATGAGGGCCCCAAGGGAGGGCCAGGAATGCGGGAGATGTTAGCAGCCACTTCTCTCCTCAGCGGTATGGGTATGGATAAAGAGGTGGCTCTCATTACGGATGGACGCTTTTCCGGAGGCACGCGAGGAGCAGCCATTGGTCATGTCTCTCCTGAGGCAGCCGAGAAAGGTCCTATAGCGGCTTTGCGGAATGGCGATATGATTAACATAAACATACCTAAGCACAAATTGGAAGTGGAATTAAGCCAGAAAGAGCTAAAACAACGGCTGGCTTCATTGCCTTCCTTCGAACCCAAGATTAAAACTGGCTATCTTAAGAGGTATAGTGATAAAGTAAGCTCGGCCAGCACTGGTGCGGTGTTTGCCGAGTAAGGAGCTATTCTAATGAAGAAAACTGGTGCTCAGATTCTCTGTGAAAGTTTAATTAAAGAGGGGGTAGAGGTTATTTTCGGCATTCTTGGTGGCGCTGTCTTACCGATATATGATACCTTCCCCCAATATCCTCAACTCCGCCATATATTAGTTCGCCATGAGCAGGGAGCGGCTCATGCCGCCGATGGCTATGCTCGAGCTACACATAAGGCGGGAGTATGTATTGCTACTTCGGGGCCGGGAGCTACTAATTTAGTTACCGGCATTGCCTGCGCTTATATGGATTCTGCACCTATGGTCGCTCTAACTGGCCAGGTAGCCAGACCTGTTATTGGCAAGGATGCCTTTCAGGAGACGGATATCACGGGCATTACCATTCCAATTACCAAACATAACTATCTCGTTACCGATGTTACTGAGCTGGCTAAAACGGTTAAAGAAGCCTTTCACATCGCCCAGACAGGGAGGCCGGGGCCGGTGCTTATTGATATACCGCGGGATGTCCAGCAAGAACAAACGGAATTTGTTTATCCTGATAAGCTTGATTTGCCGGGCTATAAGGTTCCCTCTCGTGGGCATCCTGCTCAAATTAAGAAAGCGGCCAAGCTCATCAACGAAGCTGAGCAGCCTGTTATCATCGCTGGCCGGGGGATAGTTATTTCCCAAGCCTATGATGAGTTTAGGGAATTTGCTGAGAAAGCACAAATACCGGTGGCTCACACTCTTCTTGGTCTGAGCTCCTTCCCGGGAAACCATATACTTGATCTGGGCATGCTGGGGATGCACGGCACACCTTGCGCCAATATGGCGGTGCAAAACGCCGACCTTATTATCGCTATTGGCATGAGATTTGATGACCGAGCTACAGGGAATGTCAGGGGGTTTGCTCCTAGTGCCCGCATCATTCACATCGATATCGACCCCGCAGAGATTGGAAAGAATGTCCCCACCGAGGTTCCAGTAGTCGGGGATATAAAGAGCGTGCTCACAGCTCTGATTGAGGAGATCGAGAGAAAAGAGCATGTGGATTGGCTTTCTCAAATAGAACAGTGGCGGTATGAGCATCCATCTCAAGAAATCAGGCAATGTGATGAGCTCTTGCCTCAATACGTTATTCGCCAGATCTATGAGGCCACACAAGGTGATGCTTTGGTGGTTACTGGGGTGGGGCAGAATCAAATGTTTGCGGCACGATATTTTACTTATACCAAGCCAGACAGCCTTATTTCTGCGGGAGGTTTGGGGCCCATGGGGTTTGAACTACCCGCAGCCATGGGAGTCAAAGTTGGTCGCCCCGAGGAGGTGGTATGGTGTATTGCTGGCGACGGTGGCTTTCAAATGACTATCCAGGAGTTAGCGACCATAACACAGGAGAGAATTGCTGTAAAAATAGCTATCATGAACAACGGGTATTTAGGCATGGTAAGACAGTGGCAAGAGCTATTCTATGGACGGCGCTACGTTGATACCAAACTTTGGAATCCCGATTTTGTCAAAATTGCCGAAGCGTATGACATTCCTGGTGTCAGGGTAAAACGCATGGAGGAAGTCATCCCGGCTGTACAGAAGGCCATGGAGTACCCTGGAGCTTTTCTCATCGACTTTCTTATTGAGCCCGAGGAGAACATCTATCCCATAGTGCCACCAGGGGAAAGCCTGGCCAGATTTTTCGAGCCATCAAAGCCGGAAGTAATGAGAGGAAAATTCTAAGGATTGACGGCAAAATACCAATGACCAAGAGACGAGGTTTTTGAATTTATATAGGAGGGCAAGTTGACTGATACCAAACATACTTTAGTAGCTTTAGTAGAGGATAAACCAGGAGTGCTTAATCGAATAGCTAGTTTATTCCGCCGGCGTGCTTTCAACATTCAAAGCCTTGCTGTAGGTGGTAGCGAACATCCTGGCTTATCTCGCATGACCATTGTTGTTGGCGGTGATTCGGCTCAGGTAGAGCAGGTAAGAAAGCAACTGGAGAAGCTAATCAACGTGGTTAAAGTCTCCGATATAACTGAGGAAGATATAGTGACCAGAGAATTGGCCTTGATTAAAGTGAAGACTACGGCCTCGACAAGAAGCGAGATTATGCAAATCGTGGACATTTTCCGGGCTAATATAGTTGACGTTGGTCCAACTTCATTGACAGTAGAGGTGACCGGCGATGAAGACAAGGTGACTTCTCTGCTCAGGCTCCTTGGTGATTTTGGTATTAAGGAGGTTGCACGAACTGGCAGGATAGCCTTAACTCGCGGAAGTAGTTCTTAAGGGAGAGGCACTAAATCCTAAAAAGGAAAGGCAAAAGTAAAAATGTAAAATGATAGAGCAAAACTTAAACATTAGTTTGATAAAGCCTTTTTGCATTTTGAACTGTAATTTTGATTTTTTGTTCTTGATTTTTGATATGCGTTAGGATTTCCCAAAGGAGGGATTATATGGCTAAAATTTACTACGATAAGGATGCTAACTTGGATTTGCTCAAAGGAAAGACGATTGGCATTATCGGCTTTGGGAGTCAGGGACACGCCCATGCCCAGAATCTAAGGGACAGCGGCTGCAGGGTCATCGTTGCTGAATTACCAGGCACTGAAGCCTGGGAGGCAGCAAAAAAAGCTGGTTTTGAAGTAGCCACTGCTGCTGAAGTAGCCAAGAAAGCAAACATAATTGTTATGCTCGCTCCGGATACTTTGCAGCCCAGAATCTATCGGGAGTCGATTGAGAAGGAGATGACCCAGGGCAAGACACTTATGTTTGCTCATGGGTTTAGTATCCACTTTTCTCAAATCATGCCTCCGTTGGAGGTTGATGTTAGCATGATAGCACCTAAATGTCCGGGACATATGCTCAGAAGACTTTATACTGAAGGTTCAGGACCTCCGGCCTTGGTGGCTATCCATCAGGATGCCTCGGGGAAAACAAAAGACACAGCTTTAGCCTATGCCAAAGGGATTGGTTGCGCTAGAGCCGGGGTTTTGGAAACGACTTTTGCTGAAGAGACCGAGACCGACCTCTTTGGTGAGCAAACGGTGCTTTGTGGTGGAGTCTCATCCTTGATAAAGGCCGGCTTTGAAACATTAGTAGAGGCTGGCTATCAACCAGAGATCGCCTATTTCGAGGTTTGCCACGAATTAAAGCTCATTGTTGACCTGATTTATCAAGGTGGTTTGAGTTATATGCGCTACTCAGTAAGTGATACGGCAGAGTATGGAGATTATACGCGGGGCCCACGAGTCATTGATGATTTGGTCAAGGAGGAAATGAGGCAAATCTTGGCAGAAATTCAGAATGGCAGCTTTGCTACAGAGTGGATATTAGAAAACCAGGCCGGCCGCCCCAGCTTTAACGCCATGAAAAGAACGGAGGCAGAGCATCCTATTGAAGTCGTGGGCAGGAAACTCAGGAGCATGATGCCCTGGCTGAAGGGATAAAAGGAAAGGCTGGATTTAGATTGTCTTCGCAGGAAGTTTTTGGCTTTATCGGAGGAGTACTAGTGACAGTGGCTTTAGTGCCACAGGTGGTCAAGATATTCAGGCTCAAGAGCGCTCTAGAGATAAGCTTACCGTTCACCATCTTACTTTTTGTGGGTATGATTTTCTGGCTAGGCTATGGTATATTATTTCAATCATTCCCTATCATTCTTTGGAATGCAGTGGGGGCAGCTCTTGTGGCTATGCTCCTGTTTGCCAAGCTGAAATACGGAAGGCAGAGATGATGCCCTGGCTGAAGGGCTAATTGTTAGAAAAGATTGCTACTGACATACTACTGCGAGCACTAAGAAATCGCCTGGCGCACACGCCAGCCCGAGATAGTGAATTTTGTTTAGCTTTGCCTTAAATGAAATTTGCTAGAAAGAGACTAGGAGGTGTGGCTATGTCCTACTGTCAGTACTGCGGGGAAAAAATAGATAAAGATGCCGTGTTTTGCCCTAAATGCGGGGAAAGTTTAGCTGGGGAAGATACAGAATGGCAAGAGTTTCAGATCCAGGGAAAAATTGATGAAGCGAAACATAAGGCAAATATGTATATTATTTCGGCAATAGTTCTGGTAACGGTGGGAATAATGGCTGGTGGTGTCCTTTGTGTCTCATCAAGTTCGATTGGGCTTTTTGGAATAGTGCTTGTTTGCTTGGGCATTGGCTGTACTGGGCCGGCTGATCGATATGAACACAAAGCCAGGAGTTTAAAGAACCTGCTCAGTCAGTGAAATTAATCTGGGGCCTCGCGATTATCTCATTAAGGCAAAGTACGCCTTAGTTCAAACACTACCGGGTTTGTTGGGTCAGGACAGGCAACAATAGCCTTGTTTCGGTCTTTCTCCCAGGGGAACGAACCGCCGAATTGCAGGACTTGGGCACAAGGAAAAAGAGAGTAAAAAGCCCATGAACAAAGGTTAGGCGGAGTCTGCTGTCCGATGACAAACTCATCACCAACCTTGTGTTGAGCTTCGCAAGTCCCTTTCTGGGATATTACCTTAGCTATCACATCAGACATCTCAACCTCCTATTTCACTACCAATCGGATTGATACCTCTTACCCCCATTTTTGGTTAGGTCGACCTGACTTGTCTATATAGTATATTATGGTATGGTTCAGTACAAGCGAGTGGTAGATATACAGGATATGCGTCGTCGGGGAAAATTATATAGCTAAAACCTATGTTCCAGCTTGTATCTATGAAAAGCATTGAAAACAAATACAAAATCACCTTTTCAGCCAGCATAACAGGTTGAGCTAGCTAAACCTTGTTGCTATACTTGATTCTGAAAATGATTGATTGGAATGATTGCCAGAAGAATATAAGAATATCCTTCCGCCAGAAATCTTTACTGGAGCAAGCCTTCGTGCATTTATCTTATCTTAACGAGAATCCCAGTTTCGGGCGGCCTAGCAACGAGCGCCTAGAATTTCTGGGCGATGCCGTACTCAACTTTATTGTAACAGAAAAGCTGTATGAGGAGTTTCCCGAACTATCTGAGGGAGAGCTGACAGAGATTCGTGCTTCTCTGGTTTGCCGCAATACTTTGGCTGAACTGGCTTCTTCGCTCAAGCTTGGTGATTGGCTCTTGTTAGGACGAGGTGAGGAGGCAAGCGGAGGCAGGGCGAAAGAGAGCAACTTAGCGAACGCTATGGAAGCACTGATCGGTGCTTTATACTTAGACCAGGGGCTAGACAATGTCCGAAAATTTATTCTCAGGCAGCTCAAGTCGGAATTGGCAAAAATAAAGGCCGGGAAGACAACCCCAAACTACAAAGCATTAGTGCAAGAGCTCATCCAGGGACAAAAAAAGCCAACACCAGTTTACCGTGTAGTGGAAGCTACTGGTCCTGACCACAGCAAGCAATTTACGGCCGAAATCTTGGTCGCGGGGGAGGCACTGGGTAGGGGGACAGGAAAAAGTAAGAAAGACGCTGAGAGCCAAGCAGCGAAGGCAGCTTGGGAAAAATTGAGGTGCAGCTATGGGCAGACGAGATTATAGACGGCGGGAACCAAAGAAACCCAAGAAGGGGGCGCAGAAAAGCAAACCGGTTTCAGAATTCGTGCCACAGATAGAGGTAGAGGTAATCAAGAAAAAGAGGAAGCCCGCTGAGGAATTTGAGGAATAGATAGTTGGCAGCTTACCTGGAACTTTACCATAATGGCAAGTTGAGGGAACGGGTAGATGCTGCTCTATCACTGCTTGAGAGTTGCTCCGTATGCCCTCGCAGATGTGATGTGAATCGTCTGGCTGGCGAAGTCGGCAAGTGCCGGACACCCCGCGAGGCAATAGTATCCAGCTACGGGCCTCACTTCGGCGAGGAAGCCCCACTGGTAGGCAGACATGGTTCAGGTACTATTTTCTTCACCAACTGCAACCTTAGATGTCTATTCTGCCAAAATTATTCCATTAGCCAGCTAGGCGAAGGTCAGAAAGCAAGCAAAGAAGAGCTAGCTTATATGATGCTCTCCCTTCAAGCTAAAGGATGCCACAACATAAACTTGGTATCCCCAACCCACGTAGTCCCTCAAATTCTGGTGGCACTGGAGCTAGCAGTGGAGGCAGGCTTGCATCTCCCATTAGTATACAATAGCGGTGGCTATGACTTGGTGGAGACCTTGAGGCTACTCGACGGCATTATTGATATTTATATGCCTGACATGAAATATGACGATGAGGAGACTGCTAGAGAGTTGTCGGGCATTGAAAACTATCCTGAGATAAATAGGGCGGCAGTCAAGGAAATGTATCGGCAAACAGGTGACCTGGAGATAGACGAGGAGGGAGTGGCTCAACGAGGAGTCCTGGTCCGCCACTTAGTTTTGCCCCGCGGTTTAGCAGGAACAAAAGGGATAGTGAATTTTCTCAGCAAAGAAATCTCCCGCAACACCTATGTCAATATCATGGCTCAATACCGTCCCAGCTACAAGGCTTTGGAAATTCCCAGTTTAGGGCGGCGAATATCATCCGCAGAATTCCGTGAAGCATTATCCTTAGCTCAGGAAGCAGGGCTAACCCGGCTGGACAAGATTCATCCCATAGAGATTCTTCACCCCGATAAGTCGGGGCCCGGAGTGGTAGGGACGGCTTAAAATGACCGAGATAGCTGAGAAAGATGAAATGGCTGATATAGCGCATCTCTCCATTATAGTTTACGGTCGCGTGCAAGGCGTTTTCTTTCGCTACTTTGTCCAAAATGTCGCCAGAAGGCTGGGTTTAAAAGGCTATGTCCGCAACCTTGCCAGCGGCGATGCTGTGGAAGTTCAAGCTGAAGGAGAGAAGCAGCAGTTGAATAAACTACTGGGACAGCTTAAAGTAGGTCCGCCAGGAGCTCGGGTTGAGAGGGTGGAGGTAAAGTGGGCAGACTATTCAGGGCAGTTCGATGATTTTAGCGTAAGATATTAACAGAAAATTAAAAATCAAAGCTCAAAAATCAGAATGACAACTCAAAATGCAAAACTTTTTAATTTTTGCACTTTTATTTTTGCTTTTTGAATTTCTTAGTCCTCAAGTTGAACCCTGCCCTCATTAATCAGCTTTAAGTGCTCACACTCCACTCCAGCTATTTGAGAAGCCTTAAGGTCAATTTCCTGAGGTTCGCCAATCAGGATTTTCCCATAATCCTCTGCTTCCCCTTTCGTGGGGTCCTCAGTGTAGGAGAACTTTTGATGGGCTTCAATAATGCCTAAATCAAAAGGCAAGGTAAAGTAGAGGTCAGCAAGGACTTTTTCGATGCCTAATTCATACAGAGCTCCCCAACCACCCGATTTGCCTTTTTGATACTTGCTCACCGGCAGCAGACTCAGAAGGTTTGCGACACTGAAGCGACCGGAGCTACCACAAACCTTAAAGGGGGTAACGCTGATCAAGAAGTCGCTGCGCAACACCACATTGGGCACCCAGAAACTCTCCACAGCATAGAATTGAGATAAAGGATTCTGCACCTCTATAAAAATAGAATCCCTGATATCAAGCATGAGAACTTGGTGAAAGTCATATCCTAAAGCTTGATATATGGGATAAATCGATTCACCGCTGGGAGTCCCGTCAGCAATGAGGATATCAGCATTACTAACTTTTCTGATGCCTTTAATAATAGTATTCAGTAGTTTGGGACTTGTAGTTACAGGATATGGCAAGGGGTAACCAGCACAGGGCTTGATCAAAACGCGTCTTGCCCAGGAAAGCTGTGGGGGGGGAGTAAACACAAAATCAGAATCTTTGACAATCATTGACTTCGTATCAGCGGCCAAATTTCAATAACTACAAAGCCGGTTGCAATAGCACGATCTCGGTGACAGCCGGAAGTTTTTCGCGCTCAAACTCCACTTCACTACTCCCTGCCCTTCTCACATTTTTCTTGCCCTTAAGGAAATCCTCAACACCGGCTATAGGATAGGCACATTTGGGCGTCTTAAAATGCATGGGAATAATTACTTTCGGCTTTAATTGGTTACATACCTGGCTGGCTACAGATGCATTGATGGTGTAAAAGCCACCCACAGGGACAAATAGTATATCTACAGCACCAATTTCGTTGACCTGCCCTGGACTGAGCACATGCCCTAAATCACCCAAGTGACAAAGTTTCATATCGTCTATGGTGAAACAAAAGACAGTGTTGGGTCCCCTTTGTTCACCATGAGAGGCATCATGATAAGTGGCGATGCCCCTAAACTGAATACCTTTAGCAGTTTTTGTGACGTTACCTTTGACCACTTCCGGTTTCCCTTGTACTGCGGAAACGTTACTGTGGTCATCATGTCCATGGCTTATCACAACGACGTCAGCAGCTTCCTTGATAGGAGAATAACTAATATCCTCACCCACAGCATAAGGGTCGGTGATTATTCTCACACCACCCCGGGAGGTAATCAAAAAGCAAGAGTGACCTAACCACTTTATCTTCATGTAGCCTCCTGGCTCTTTGCTTCGCTCAAAGCTAGTTCGACTAAGGTTCTGACGCCAACTCCAGTAGCCCCTTTCACTATATATCCACTCTCCTTGTTGGAAAGAGCCGGGCCAGCTATGTCGAAATGAACCCAAGGCGTATTATCAACGAACTCAGCCAAGAACAGGGCAGCAGTGATGGCTCCGCCGTACCTGTTGCCAGTATTCTTAACATTGGCAATTTCGCTTTTGTTTTGTTCTTTGTACTCCTCGGGCAGGGGCATTTGCCACATTCTCTCACCGGTTCTTTCCGCAGCTTTGAGGACTTTATTTACCAGGTCTTGGTCATTGCCAAAGAGCCCGCTATAAAGGGTGCCCAAAGCAACACGACAGGCTCCGGTCAAAGTAGCTAAATCTATCAAAGGAGATAAACCTTGTTTTACGGCATAACTCAGGACATCAGCCAGGATAAGCCTTCCTTCGGCATCGGTGCTTATCACTTCTATGGTCTTGCCATTCATCGCCTTCAATACGTCCCCGGGTTTTAAGGCGGTGCCACTGGGCAAGTTCTCGGTAGCCGGAATGATGGCAGTGACATTAATCTTCGGTTTCAACCGGGCAATAGCCCTAAGAGCTGTCATAACCGCAGCAGCACCAGCCATGTCACCCTTCATCTCATCCATCCCCTCGGATGCCTTAAGGGAGATTCCCCCAGAATCAAAAGTTATGCCCTTGCCCAGAAAGCCCATAGCTTTTTCAGAACGTTCATCTCCTTTATAGCTGAGAATTATTAGCTTTGGGGGCTGGTTGCTTCCTTTTGCCACCCCCAGGAGTGCTCCCATACCCATCGCCTCCATGTCCTCTCGGTCAAAGACTTTGAACTCTAAATTATATTTGCTAGCTATTTCTTTAGCTACTTCGGCCATCTGGCTGGGCGTCATATAGTTAGCTGGTTCATTAACCATATCCCGAGCCAGGTTTGTCGCTTCAGCCACCACCTTCCCCTTGCCGATGGACTGCTCCAAGATTGGGACTTTTTCCTTTTCTCTTACCACTATCAGCATTTCTTCGATGTCTTCATACTCCGGCTTCTTATATTTGGCGAAGCTGTAGAGCCCGAGAATAGCGCCCTCAGTTATTGCTTCAGCTGAAGCTTCAGGCTCAATACCACCTATGCCAGTGCCGTGAAGTATGGTAGCTATCTTGTGGCAATTCAATTTACGCAATGCCCGACAAAATTCTCCGGCTACCCCGCGGATTTTATCCACATTGAAATCCTGACGCTTACCCAAGCCGGCAATAGCTACCATCCCTGCTGGCAACTTCCCCAGCGTATGGACAATGCTGACCTCTCCAAATTTGCCCTTGCTCCCACCTCGACTGATGAGAGAGGTAATAGCTCCATCCAGAGCTTTATCCACAGCCGCGGTAGCGCCGCCCGGTTGTTCCACACCTTCAAAAAGATTTACCACAATGGCGTCAGCTTCGATTTGAGCGATGTCTCCAACTACAGCTTTAATCTCCATCATCTCCCTAACCTAAAATGTATAGATTTCGAAACATTTATTTTACTTCATTTGAATGAAGAATTGAAGAGGTTAATAAGGAAATTTTGCTCTTATCTCTTTGTTGCTCGCACAACCTTATCGATTGCAGGAGCAATATCCTGCGAGGTATCAACAACAAAATGATTGCGAGAAATCTTTTCCCTGCGAGGTTTCATTTTATTGTACACTTCCCAGCTGGCTTCCGAATCATATTGAGGCACAGCTGCTTTTTCTCGGGCCACAAGGCGTTGCCGTACCACCTCGGTGGGAGCTTCAACCCAGACCAGGATGAGCTTTGCTCCTGCTCTTTCGGCAGCGCGATAAAGATATTCCCGATGGTGCTCCAACAGGTTTGTGGCATCAAAAATGACAGGTATTCCCTTCCTTAAAAGCTCCTCGATGAGAACATGGCAAGCAGAGAAAAGCTGCTTATTTTCACTTTCCTTATACTGGGGGGAGGGAAACAGGATTTTTCGCAACGTATCGCTTGCTAAGATAAGAAAAGGTAACCTTTCCGCCAGCTTGCGGCAGAAAAAAGACTTGCCTGTGCCTGGCAAGCCACTGACCACTATAAGCGGAGGCTCTACTTGAGGTTGAGGTAAGCCATTAAGACTTTGCCTTAATTTCTCTACATCTTCATGTAAGGTGCCCGCCATAACATCACAATTATCACCATGCGTCAGCGTATGTGTCAAGATGCTGTCTTCGTTCAGTATCTTGGTGACACTTCTTTCTTGTCATTGCGAGGAGCGAGATTCCTCGCTTATGCTTCGGAACAGGCTCCGCAATCCCGGAAAGGGAAATCCTAGAGCCCAAGCACTAAATCCCAAACGAAATTCAAAAATCAAAGGCCAAAAATCAAAATGACAATTTAAAATGCAAAAATTTTAACCTTTGCTCTGTCATTTTGCATTTTTATTGTTTACATTTTACACGGGTTTGTTTGGAGCGTGGATTTTGGGACTTGGAGCTTAGCCAATAGGATTGCCACACCTATTTCATCACACTTCTGACTGTTTTAAGGAATGCGGTGACGATAACCGGGTCAAACTGGGTGCCGGCATAGCGCTTAATTTCGTCTACGGCTTCCGTGACGGACATCTTTGCCCGATACGGTCGGTCGGATATCATAGCATCAAAGGCATCGGCTACAGCTATGATTCTGGCTCCCAACGGTATGTCACTGCCCGCTATGACCTGATGAAGTCCACTGCCATCATAATGGTCGTGGTGGTGCTCAATCATCTCAGTTATTTTTCCATTAACCACCGGCCGCACAATGTAGGCGCCGACACGGGCGTGAGTCATAATGTGCTCGTACTCTTCAAGTGTCAGCTTGCCGGGCTTATTCTGGATAAGCTCGTGAATCGCAATCTTCCCGACGTCGTGCAGTAAACTTCCCCAGCGCAAGTCTTCCATATCCTGCATGGATAGACCAAGTTCCTTGCCTAAGGCTAATGCTATCTCAGCCACCCGACGGGAATGCCCACCAGTATACTTGTCCTTAGCTTCGAGGGCGTATACCAGCGCGTCAATGGCGCCAAGGAAAAGTTTTCTCAACTTTATCATCTGCGCCTCAATCTTTTCCTCCAAGTATTGTTGGTACTCCCTGAGCTCGAGTTCTAGATGCCTTTTCTCGAGAGCTCTTTGGACGGCCAGGCAAACTTCCTCCAGGTTGAAAGGCTTGCATATGTAGTCATAAGCCCCCTGCTTCAGGCACTGAATGGCAACATCAATGTCATTAACAGCCGTAGCCATGATAACCGCTGTGTCAGGGAAGCCTGACTTTATTTCCGGGAGGAGTTCGATTCCTGATTTACCGGGCATCTTTATATCCAGAAGAACCAGTGCAATCGGACTGGTTTCCAACATATTTAGGGTTTGCTCAGCGTTATTCGCTTCCTCGCACCGGTAGCCTTCTCTTGATAATTTCAGGCGAAGGACCCTCCTGATTACATCTTCATCATCGACGATAAGCAATGTCTCTTGCTGGCTAGGCAATTCTTCTTCCCCTTTAGCCATTAAAATGCTTTTCCCGTTGGTGTTAGCCTGTTTCATGGCGTCCCCTGATATGGTTAGTGGCTGTTAATTGGCAGTTCGATAACAATGGTGGCTCCTTGACCCAGCTGGCTCTTGGCATATATCTGCCCGCCATGCTCAGCCACGATCCCGTGGCAAATGCTCAAACCAAGCCCAGTCCCCTTGCCCGCTTCTTTGGTGGTGAAGAAGGGGTCAAATATCCGACTCAGATTTTCCTCTGGGATACCCGGGCCGTCATCCGCGATGGAAATCATCACTTTGCCGTTCTGTTTTTTGGTGGTAATGGTCAGGATTCCCCTCTTATGCGCCTCAGTCATAAAATATTCGGCGTTGATAATGATGTTGAGGAAAACCTGCTGCATCTGGAAATAGTCAACCATAATTTCAGGAAGGTCAGAGGCAAGATGTCTCTCAACCCTGATACGATTTGATTTGTGCGCGTAAGTTCGTAATTTCAGCACGTCCTCAATAATGTCATTTATCTGGTTAAGCTGCTTCACGGGTGTGTGCTTTCGGGCAAATGTCAGAAGATTGCTCATTACATTGGCAGCCCGCTGAGCCTCGCTGCGGATAAAAGCCAGATCCTTGCGGATATAGTCAGGGGTATCCTTCTCCATGAGCAACTGAGCGAAACCGATGACGCTTGTGAGCGGGTTGTTAAGTTCGTGGGCGGCGCCGGCTGCCAGTTCACCGATGGAAGCCAGCCGGTCAGCCATCATAAGTCGCTCATTTTGTTGCTTTTGCTCGGTAATGTCTCTGGTAATATGTACAATGCCGGCGACTTTACCTTTGCCATTGAAAATCGGTGATGTTGACACCCGGAGGCATTTTCCCAGGCGGGATTCATAGAACTCTGCCGCCGCAGGTTTCTTAGTAGCCAGCGTCTGCTCTTGAGGACAGCCTAAATGGGGCTTTTCTCCCTTATATAGCTCATAACAGTGCTTACCGATGATTTCGCTGGCACTCTTCCCAAAGAGGTCTGCAAATGCTTTGTTTGCCTGCAGAATCCGAAAGTCCCTGTCATGAATAGAGATAGCATCGCTGATGGAATCAAAGGTCCTCTTCCATTCCTCGGCTGCCTGCTTTATCGCCTCCTCCATCTCCTTGCGTTCGGTGATGTCTTTGGCAAAAACCGAGATGCCACCTCGGGAGGGATAAGCGCTGATCTCAAAGATGTAGTGCCTACCATCACGATCAGTATAATCGGTCACAAAAGTCTGGGGCTGCTGCGTCCTCAGCACGTCCCGGTACACTTTTTCCGCTCTTTTTATTCCAGGCGTGTCCGGGAAAATTTCTGGGAGGGATTCCCCAAGTGCATCCTCCGCTCGAATTCCTGTCAGAATTTCCGATGCCTTGTTCCAATAGGTATATCTCATATGCTCGTCCATTGCGAAAAAGATGTCGGTGATGCTGTCGGCAAGCTCCCTGTACCTTTCTTCGCTCTCTTTTAGCTCCTGCTCTGCATGGTTGCGCGCGGTGACGTCCCGGCAGACACAGAAGATTAGCTTCTGCCCGGCGAACATGGCTGCGCTGATGCTGATATCCACGTCAATGACGGAGCCATCCTTGCGAGTGTGCTTTGTCTCCAGACGAAGACCTTTCTCGTCAATCCCCCGCCCCATCTCCAGTATTTGCTCGCGGGTATAATTTTTCTGCCAGTCCCAGGTATGGAGCTCACGGACTTCCTCAAGGGTATAGCCCAGCATATCAGCAAAGCACTGGTTGGCCTCATAGACCCCGGCGTCGACATCGAGGACGACTATCCCGTCCAGGGATTGGTCAACGAGGAGACGGCGCCGGGTTAATTCGTCAGCTAGCGCCTGTTCCTGTTTCTTGCGCTCGGTGATATTCCGGCTAATCTCAAGGCAGGAAACAACCCTCCCCTTGGCGTCTCTAATGGGATTAGCTGTATTCTCCAAGAAGGCGACCTCCCCCGAAGGCGTTACCCGCTGCCTCTCCGAGGTGTGGGGCTTACCATCCTTAAACGCCTTTTCTACCGGGCAATCTTCACAGATACTTTCCTGGCCTTCATAGACTCGGTAGCACTTCTCCCCCGCGTGGTCACCGCCAGAACTCATTTTCGATGGCTCATTCTGAAAAATAATGTTATATTCTGTATCCTGTATGGTGAGGTCGTCCTCCATGGCGTCTATTACCGATTGCAGCTTATTCTTCTCGGTTTCTAGCGCTTCCTCAGCTCGCTTGCGCTCGGTGATGTCCTGGTTTACTCCGTAAGTTCTGACTGTGCGTCCAGTCTCATCTTTGACGATAAAAAAGCGCACGGAAATATATCCAACCTCACCATCTGCGTAAATAATTCGATGGTCGAGCTGCCTGCTGAAATTGGGATCATCGGCTTGGAGGGCTTTACGGACTTCCTCGCCAACAAGATGTGCGTCCTCGGGGTAGACAAAACGCCTTGCGTACTCGGCGGATGACATGGTATATCCGCCAACCTCATCAGCGGTGGTGTGGAACAGCTCATAAAAGGCATCATTGAAAATAAACAGGCCATTTATTGCATCATATTCCCATGGTCCGAGATGCGCTATCTGCACGGCACTGGATAGCTGGGCCTGGGTCTTACTCAGTTCCTCCTCTGCCTTCTTGCGCTCGGTGATGTCCTTGCCAATCTCAAGACAAGAAACAATTCTCCCCCCAGCGTCTCTAATGGGATTAGCTGTATTCTCCCAGAAGGCAACCTTCCCCGAGATTACTGTCCTCCTCTCCGCGGTGTGGGGCTTACCATCCTTAAATGCCTCTTCTACCGGGCACCCGTCACACACCATCTCTCTGCCTTCGTAAGCTCGGTAGCATTTCTCCCCCAGGTGGTCACCGCCAGAAGCTCTCTTCGACGACTCATTCTGATAAATAATGTTATATTCTGTATCTTGTATGGTGAGGGTGTCTTCCATGGAATCTATTAGTGATTGCAGCTTATTCTTCTCTATTTGGAGCGCCGCCTCTGTTTGCTTGCGCTCGGTGGTGTCTAGGAAGGTCCCCAGAACGGCCTGTCTTCCACGGTAGTGGATGGGAACAATTGACTCCACTATCCACTTAATGCTGCCGTCCTTGTGTATCACCCTGAATT
>Ga0172362_10000558_pt1 | contig 30763 bp, 36 predicted proteins | sample LakKivs1_kivu2a2_FD_114534 | JGI IMG/M metagenome (GOLD analysis project Ga0172362, IMG submission 114534) | Sediment microbial communities from Lake Kivu, Rwanda - Sediment s1_kivu2a2 | ecosystem: Environmental > Aquatic > Freshwater > Lake > Sediment | place: Rwanda: Western Province, Lake... | reverse complement strand
AATGAAAGACTTCGACGAATTCGGTCAAGACGAGGACGAAGAAGAAGATTTTGAGGGTCAATCACAAGATGAAGATGATGATGAAGATGATGATGAAGATGATGAAGATTTTGAAGAGGAAGAAGAATCTGAGGGAAAACTTGAATCATTTCGTTCGTTCTTGAGAAAGAAAAGAAAATAAAATTTTCTAGTGAAATTAAAAAGATATCTCACATTTATTACCGAGAATAACTCTGACATTGTTCTTGAATATTACTGTTTTGACTGGGATGATAATTTATTGACCATGCCAACTTTAATATTGATGGATCATAGAGTTGATGATAAGTGGGTATTTAATCCAGTTTCAACAGAACACTTTGCTGAAATACGATCAGATAAAGAAAACTGGCGACCATCCCAAGAAGTTCCAAACGCTTACATAGAGTTTAGTGATGATGGTTCACGAGGCGAATCAGCTTTTTTAGAAGACTTAAAAACTGCTATCGGTGGATCGGTGTCACCACAGGACCCAGTTAAAAAAAGTCCATCGTGGAATACATTTATAAAATGTATAGTCAATGGATCTTTATTTTCGATCATAACGGCTAGAGCACATAAACCAGAAACTCTTAGAAAAGGTGTTGAATGGATAATCGATAATTATTTGTCGTTTGAACAGAAAAAGGAAATGTACAATAATTGCTTGGCTTTTTACTATATTTTCGGAGTGCCAGGTAGATTTGAACCTACTTTTGATAATATTTCTAAACATCCATTAATTTCAAAATGGTTGGATCAATGTGGATTTTATGGGGTTTCATATAAAGGATTTATTGAAAAACATAAATCTGGCGGAGCTGAAAGTCCAGAAGTTGGTAAAGAGATAGCTCTACGTGAATTTGTTGATAGAGTTGCAAGGTTTGCACAACAACTTGGTGTTAAATTCAAATTGGGTGTATCAGATGATGATAGAAAAAATTACTTACATCTCACATCTGTACTTTCAGAATTGAAAAAAATCTATCCTGAAGGAGAATTTACAGGAATTTTCACCGGTGGTGGACAATATCAAAAAAACGATATCTCCGATGAGAGAAAACTTGAATCAACCCACACAACACAAGCACCTGGCATGGCAAGTTCTGTTATGTCATTTACTTCATTTAATAATATGGCTTCTCGACTTTTTCCATCAAATACACAAGATAATGACCCGGTTGCAAACACGCATAGAATGGCAACTGATTATATTACAAAACAATCCAAAGAGTGGACAAAAAACATCAGATCTCGTAGGAAGAAAAAACAAAAAAAACAATTATGAAATTTTTAAAAACTTTTGAAAATCATAACTCCGAAATGTCAAGAGAAGAGATGTGTGATATGCTTTGCTCTATGGGTTATGAAATGAACGAATTAGAAGTTTGTTCAGATTCTGAACTTGCTGATATGTGTAGAAATGCTCAAGAAATGGATATGTCCAACGAATCAAACAATATGTCAAGAGAAGAGATGTGTGATATGCTTTCCTCTATGGGTTATGAAATGAACGAATTAGAAGTTTGTTCAGATTCTGAACTTGCTGATATGTGTAGAAATGCGGAAGAAATGCCAATGTCAGGTATAAGAGAGGCGAAAAAAGGGACTCAGGGTTTAAGTAAATCTGATCTTAGAAAATACCGTCAGCTTAATTTAGCTAAAACACTTAAAGTGTTGAAAGAACATCAAGAAAACGAAAATTATATGTTCTTCGCAAATGTTGAAAATATCTGTAGAATGTGTAGAGAAATCCTTGATATGGATAGAAATGAAGTTGATAAAATTCTTTCTGATGGACATGCATGGGCTGTAGATCACGTTGCGACTTCAAAAGACGATATGGAAGAAGTTTATGGATTCTTAAAGACACATTCTCACGATTCAAATGAACCATCATTTGATGAGACAGAAGGTCAATTAGCTAAAAGAGATCTTGGATCAGAGATAAAAAGTCAATTAGCTAAAAGAGATCTTGGATCAGAGATAAAAAGTTTCAATAACTTCAAATGAGTTAAAAAATAATCAAAGTATATGAACATTCTCAAACATTTATGGATAGTTCTGTTCTCAGTACTATCCATAAATGTGCTGGGTAATGAAATACACAAACAGGTTCAAGCTAATTTCAAAAAGTCAAAACCAGTCGAATATTCAGTATTCAAAGAAAAAACAAACAGATTAAATAAATCTGGTCTTAAAAAACACAAACTAATGTCAATTGACAAAGTTAAGTTTGATAAATTATTTAAGACTAAACCTAAAAACCTTATTTTAAATGTACCGGGTATTAATAATTCTCTAAAGTTGGAACTAACTAAAGTTGAGATTTTTACATCTGACTTCAAAGTTTCTACTTCAAGTGGTAAAAATATCGAATTCAAAGAAGGGATTTTTTATCGAGGTGTTATCAGAGGTGACACCAATTCTATTGTGACTGTAAGTATTTCTGCAGATGAAATATCAGGTATTATTTCCAGCTCTACATCAAATTATGATTTGGGAAAAGTAGAAGGATCTGCAGATTACATTATCAACGAAACTGCTGAAATACCGACACCGTTTGACTGCTCTTCGAGTGATGTTCAAAGGGTTCAACCTGAAAATACACCGCAAAACTTATTACAAACTGACTGTAGAACACTTCGAGTTTATATTGAGTGTGATTTCGACCTCTATACAAAAAGAGGTTCTTCAGTAACAAACGTTACAACATTTGTAACAGGTCTTTTCTCACAAGTTGCTACAGTCTATGCAAATGAGGGAATTCCAATACAGCTATCGGAAATATTTATTTGGACTACACAAGATCCGTTTGTTTCACAAACCACTGCTACATCTGTATTGACTAGTTTTAGACAAACTAGAACTACATTTAATGGAGATTTAGCACATTTGATTTCAACAAGGCCAGCTAATCAAGGTGGAGTCGCTTACTTAGATGTATTATGTAGTAGTGGATTCAGATATGCTTATAGTAATATCTACAACTCTTATCAGACTGCACCGGCTTATTCTTGGAGTGTTATGGTTTTTTGCCATGAAATGGGTCATAATATGGGTTCTCCGCACACACAATCTTGTACTTGGTTAGGAGGAGCTCTCGATAATTGCTACACTACCGAGGGTGGTTGCCCACCGGGTCCTGCTCCTATAAATGGTGGAACAATCATGAGTTATTGTCATTTGACTGCAAATGGAATTAATTTGAGTAATGGCTTTGGGCAGCAACCAGGTGATAGAATTAGAAGTCGTTTTTTAAACGCTTCTTGTTTAAGTGGTTCATCTTCAGTCTCTATTAGTCCAGCAAGTGCATCTATTTGTCCAGGATCGAATATAACACTCACTGCTTCGGGAGGTTCAACTTATACTTGGACACCTCAGACTGGATTGAACACTACGTCTGGTTCGTCTGTTGTTGCAAATCCACAAACAACAACGACATATACAGTAACATCAATTGTTGGTTCTTGTTCAACTTCTACTTCAAGAACAGTTATAGTTTTACCACAATTCAATTCTGGAACTTTAGTTTCTTCAAATCAGACATTTTCATCGTCAGGAGATCCAAGCATAATTCAGTTTTCTACTTTTCCTACTGGTTCCAACGGAACATATACGTATCAATGGTATTCAAAGTCTGGTGCGAATTCACAACCGGTTGGAAATTCTACAAGTGGATGGACACTAATACCTGGAGCTACTTCATCGAGTTATGACCCTCCGGTCCAAAATTCTACTATAAGTTTTGCAGTCCAAGTTGATCCAACTGGGTCACCTGATTGTGCTTTCGCAACTTGGTCAAATGGTATACGTATAATAACGATTAACAATTCTGGATTTAATTCTGGTATTTTGTCTTCTGGTAATCAATGGTTTTGTTTTGGTGGGGGTGATCCATCACTAATTACATTCTCTACATCTGCTTCTGCCGGTTCGAGTTCAACAACACAGAACCTAATTACATCGCCTGAACAAATATCAACACCGTACTGGACTTTTGATAAATTATTAGTAGCACAAAATGTTAGTAATTCACCCGATGGTTTACAAAATGCTGAGTTTGTTTCAGAAAATACTGCAACTGGTAGTCACCGATTTTTCTCACCGATAATTAATACTACTGGTCAAATCACTAGTAGTATTTGGGTCAAACCAAATGGTAGAACTTGTGTTGGTTTGTATGTAGGTAATTTTAATACCATGGCAATTACAAAGTTTCAACTTACAGGTGTTGGTTCTATATTATCAAATAATTCAAATGTAATTTCAAGTGCCATAACACAAGAACCAAACGGGTGGTATCGTATTTCGGTAAAATCAAACGGTGACGCTAATTATAGATTTAGAATTTATTTACAAAACTCAAGTTGCCAAGAAAGTTATGTAGGCGATGGTGTTTCTGGAATATGGTGCTGGGGCGCAAAAGTTGAAACTGGTAATTTATCCCCGTATTTTGGTTCTGGTTCTTTGACGTATCAGTGGTATTCACAAAATGGTATTATTTCACAACCTTCTGGTGATATCACAACAGGATGGACTTTGATACAAGGTGCTAATTCTTCTCAATATGATCCTGGTACTATTACTCAGTCCACTACATTCGCGTGTTTAGTTTCATCTGGACTAAATTCTTCTTGGTCTCAAGGCGTAAGACAGGTTAGTGTACTTCCCCAATTCAACCCAGGCATTGTCTCGTCTGGCGATCAGACATTTTGTGGATCAGGTAATCCTTCAAATATAACTTTATCTCAAAGTCCAGTTGGATCGGGAGCTTTTCAGTGGAGATGGTATTTTAAGGAATCATCTTCTGCAACTTGTCCAGTTGGCTCATCAACCTCTGGTTGGTCTACTAATAATACAAGTGTCAATATATCTGGAAATACTACTTCTGGTGCAGTGGTTCAGTTTGATCCAAGTTCAGCTGGAACCTTGAATAACGGTAGAACATTTGCAGTTTTAATAACACCAATATCGAATGGGAATATACCAGCTTGTGGTGTGCCATCTTTTGCTCAATCATGTAGAAAGACTTATGTTGTGAGTTGTAGTAGTATACCAGTTGATACTACATGTTTGGATTGGCATCTTGGTGAGCCTCGACCAAATCCTAGTCAATCAATTTGTAGTATAGATGTAAATGTGCCAGATGGTAGAAGTGCAAAGTTAGTCATTTTTGATAATCAAGGCCTTAAAATTGATGAAATTGAGTTGTACCAAATGTATCAAACATTAACATTAGACGTATCTAATTGGAAATCAGGATTATACTACTACACATTATTTGGAAGTGACGGTGAGAAATTATCACAAAAAATGGTAGTAGTTAAATAACCCAAATTACAGAGGTCTAAATACATTTATAGATAAACAGATGAACTCACAATCATTGTGAAAAAAATTATAGTTCTGATGAAAATGGCCGTAGTAATATCCCTTTAGTTTATTATTGGTCATAATATCAGTCACTAACTTTGTCATATTTTGTCTTTCTACTCTTAAATCTTCGAGTAAGAGATCATCTTGTTTAGCAAAATTATACACCAATTGATTTAAAGCCGATGGTTCTACAAAGTCGGGAGCTGTGTGACAAATCATACGATCTATATCTTTAAATTCTTTGACTTTTTCAAAATCAAAATTAACGACTTCATCTTCCCACCATTTGCCTCCTGTCATTTTATTATAGTTTCTGTCAATACTGACTGCTCCTCCAACAAATAGAATATTTTCAAAATCAATGTTTAGTACAGTGTAGTCTGGAACAAAAAATATATTAGTAAGTTGATTTTTATAATCATCAAATTTACCTATTCTGAACCACTCTGGATCGTCATGATTTCCGCGGATGATAAAGAGGTCACTTTTAGCATTTCGTAGTTCTAAATCAAGAATTTTGAGTTTATCAAGTTCATAATCTGGTTTGTTGTATCCAATTCCAAAATCTCCAACTTGTATATAACATATTTGATCTTCACCAACTCTTCGTAGGTGATTTAAGATCACACTCCAAGTTCCGTGAATATCACCTAATAAGAACTTGTGTCTATATACTACCCAGTTTTTCATAATTACAAATATACAAAAATAATTTAATATATATTGTATGTATACAACTTATGCAGAGTTTTTATTTGAGTCAATAACATCAATAAAACTTTATTATTCAAAGGATTTCAAAGATAGATTAAATTCTATTTACAGCACAACACCAAATGCGGAAGTTAAAAATTTATGTCGTAGTTTATTAAATGCTGAAGATAATACCAAATACAGATCTGATGTTTCATTTATAGATTTAACAGATAAAAATGATAAGATCAGTTTTACTCCACTGGCAAGACTAAAAAGATTATATGAAGATTGGTTAAAAGAAGGTAAATCTAAAAACAGTCCTACTTGGGGAGATGATGTAGATTTAGATACTTGGCTCTATTTCCAATCGACAGATAAATACTCAAGTAGTATGAGTTTAGCATTCACTAAATATAAACAAGAACTCGGAATTGGTCGTTTTGTTGGTAAAATCTTTAGAGAAGTTATAAAAGTTACTCTTTCTGATACCACGACAGAAAAATTTGTTAATGAGTTCAAATCTATGTTTGATTTCGAAAAAGATGGAACTAACCGATTAGAACTCTTTTCAGGTGAAGATATTCGTAAGTGGTATTTATTTAAAAATTATAGTGAAGTCAAAGGTCAATTAGGTAACTCTTGTATGAGATATGATAATTGTCAAGAATATTTAAATATTTATGTAGAAAATCCTGAAGTTTGTAAGTTATTAGTAATGTGGTCGGATCCAAGTAAAACTAAAATCTGTGGAAGAGCTTTAATCTGGACACTTATAGATGGTAAAACAGTTATGGATAGAATTTACACAGTCAGTGACTATCAGCAAGAATTGTTTATGAAGTATGCACAAGATCACAAAATTGAATTAATTAACTCGTTGAGATATGGTCAAAAAATACAACTCAAAAAGTGGAAATTTACCTATTACCCTTATATGGATAACTTTTTGTGTCTTAATATAGATAGTGGAATTTTAATCAATGATGATAGTATGTGGCCAAGTCCAGGTTGGTATAAAATTCAAAATACCGGAGGCACACCACTAACTGATGAAGTAGTTTGGTCAGAATATCACAGTGAATATATTCATCGAGAAGAGGCGATTTGGTGTGAAGACGAAGGAGATTATTGCCACGGAAATGACGCAATTTATTTAGAATACAAAGATAGATATGTAACACCTAATGCTGACATATCACACTCGAGTTATAGTGGTGAAAGCTACTACTCTGATGATTGTGTTTATTCCGATACTTTAGGAGATAATCTTTATTTAGAAGAAGCTATTCAATTACAAATAAATTATTATGGTGATGAAGATTGGTTTCCAAATGACTTGACCAAATACTTAGTAAAGGTCAAATACAAAGATGAATTCATAGAAACTGCCGAGAAGTTCACAATTTTTGATCCAATATCAAAAACTTATCATTTTTTGGATGAAGACGAAGATGATAAAGACGTATTTGACACAATTTCTTCCAAATTAGAAGACGTTGTAGTAGATCATGATAAAATCAAAGAAGAAGTAAAAAGTAACACACTTGCTGAAAATACAATTCAAAGAAAATTAAATTCTCTATGTAAATTGGATAATAGATGGACGCCTTATTTCGCTAATATAGAAAAGTTTTTAAAGTATTTCATCATAAATTATCCAACTACTTCTAAACTAAGAAATGGTAGATTAAAGACTTTGACAAGAGCATCTAAGTTAGAGTTAAAAGCTGGGCTTTTAAGAGATACTGAACTTATGAAAGAAGTAGGTATGAGTGAAACTGAGATTGAGAAGTTAAAATCTATGATGGAAGAGTCTATATACGATTTGTGTTACTATAGTTTCTATTTTGTATCAGATTATATTAAAGATGAAGAGGTTCTGAAAATGTGGTACAAAGACCATTTATTTTAGTATCTCACGTTTTTAGATTAGTTTGAATTGATTTAAAATTTTCTAAATTCTTATCTAAGACTTCGAATATTTTATTCTTATTTTTATAGGATATTCTGATTAGATGTACATTATTTTGTTTACACCACTTGGTCTTTATTCTATCGTGATACTTTATTCTTTTAAGTGATTCTTCACCCCCGAAAATAGAAATTGATTTGTAATGTAATTCACCATCATATTCTATACAAGTATTGATTTCCGGAAGATAAAAATCAAATGGTAGTTCTTTGACTCGTTTACAAGATTCAAATTTCTTCTCACTTATAAATTTAATATTATTTTCCTCTAAATAAGTTCTGACTAATCTTTCTCCTATTGATTGTTTGTTTTTTTCACATCCCAAAAAATCTATGTATCCAGTCCAATCATTTTTATACACATAATCTGGTCTTTTAGGTAAAAATTCAATATTATTCTTATCAATAAATAAATGATACTCATATTGATCCTTGAAATTCTTGGATTGTAAATATTCCCTGGCATCAATAAACTTCAAGAATAGTTTTGACTTACTTCTTGGTGATATTTTTGAGTCCAAAAAACTTTCCCAATTAATCCATTCGTTAGTTTTTTTATAAAAATAGTCTGGTCTTTTTGGTATAGATAGTGGTAATTTTTTTTTATCAAAATTTGACCAGCTTTTTCTATTTATAATATCAGGAAAATTGTTTTTTATATAGTTTTTACATTCATTGTATGTCAAATAATTTAAATTTTTCTTATAAATATAAGATTCCGAACCGAGCCAGTCGGAATTTGATAACCAACCAGAATTTTTGTAAACGACATTTGGATTAGTTGGAATTTTCAAGTTTTTCATATCTTGTGACTTACACCATTCATTCCAATCATTCTGTGATTTTAATCTCAGTTCGTGTACTATCTTTTTAGCATCATTGAATTTCAAATACTTATTTTCCAAAACTTCGGATTTGGAAAAAGATAAAAAATCTTCCCAGGAAACCCAATCTTTTCTATTTTTTGTATTGAAATAATCAAAAGGTCTTTTATTAATACGCGGATCAAAACTTCCAGACTTTACTAATCTATAAAATTTATAGGAAGATTTTATTTGAAATGATTTCAAATATTCTTTAGATTCCTGATATGAAAAATATTTCATTGGTATATTTTAATTTATGATATATATTATTTTAATTGTTCTTTATGTTAAAAAATTAAATGGATAAATTATACATCATTTCAGTAATTCAGAAAATCTTAGATAAGAAATTTACTGACCCAGCTATTCGTAAAATAATTTCATATGAAGACAGAATAAATTTTCGTTGTCCTTATTGTGAAGAAGGTTCAAATAAAATCAAGAAAAGAGGAAATTTATATTTCAATAAACTTTTTTATATATGTTTTCGAGGCAGTTGTGGAAAAAAAACTTCATTTAGCAAACTCGCAAGAGATTTTAATGAGATCTTAGATCCTCAAAAGAAACTTGAGATGATTGAATACTTAGATTCAGTCGTAGATTATTCAGACTATGAAACTGATTTTGGTGAATTCAATTCTAATGATCTAATTTCATTAGAACAATTAGAAGAGGTATTTAATGTCAAAAAGACTACACCAATTTATGACTTTGCACCATTAACAGAAAAAAGTGGTGTTTCTAAATATTTGATCGGTAGAGGAATACCTAAAGAATTACATAAGAATATTTATCAGGCTAAATTTTCAAAAGGTGATGAGGGATTTGAACATGTAATGGTTTTTTTGAACCAAAAAAATGGTAAAGTTCTTGGTCTTCAAGTTAGAAATCTCAAAGAAGGTCGTAGACGATTTTTCCTAATCTACAACTGGGAAACTTTACACTCATGGATTTATGGTGAAGATGTTGAAGTAGATATCCAAAAGGCCGTTATTTATAACAAGTTAAGTTACTTTTTTAATATATTGAATGTTAATTTTGAGAACACAATAACAATATTTGAAGGCTATTTGGACTCATTATTTTATCCGAACTCGATTGGTATTGTTGGTGTAAATACGGATTTAAGATTTTTGGAAAATAATAACTTAGATTTACAATATTTCTTTGATAATGACCTTGCTGGTTTTTTAAAGTCCGAAGAAAAACTCCTACAAGGTGGTAAAGTCTTTTTATGGAAGAAATTATTTGATGATATCGTTGAAAAAAAACGAAGTCGTGATCCACACGGACTTCTTCACAGAATATCCAAAGTTAAAGACTTGAATAAATTAAATGAATTAGTTCCTAATTCTTACAAGAAACTAAATCTACCAGAATTCTTCTCACAGGATACTTATGATTTGAAGTACTTACCTAAAAAACCAAGAAGAGTTTCTCAAAAAAGAGATAAAGATTATTTGAAATTATTTAAAGATCAGAATTTCTGATTTTTAAATATAAGGTTCTTTTTGACCACGATACTTAGGATTTTTCAATTTCAAATAATCAAAAAAATTAGTAGATCCCCTTTCATTATTGCAATCAAAACATGAGACCATAAGATTTACCTGCGTGTTATTACCACCTTCACAGATTGGAATAATATGGTCAGTTGTTGCGTTTTCTTCATTTAAAGACTTCTCACAGTAAATACACTTAGCATTAGGATTTTCTTTTAAGAATTCTTTTGCGAAACCGGTAGTTCGTCTTTTAACATTTTTGCCGTTCCATTTTAATCCAACAACAACAATATTTTCTAAAAACTTATATTTTTTTCTATAAATTACACACGGAACATAATTTCTATTTAGAAATACTGTGGCTCTTATTAGCCAAGACCATTTATTCCAGATTTGTTTATCAACAGATATAAAATGTTGATCTTTTGATTTTATTATAAATTTGATAACTTTGAATATACTCATAAAAAATTAAAGTTATCTTCTTCTCTTTTTTATATAGTAAAAAACCCTCTCTACGGAGGGTCTTTCTTATTGTTCAAGTTTTGTAATTACTTCATCGATTGTTTTATACTTACCTTTACGATCAATAGCAAAAGCTTCAGTTTCTGAATAAAACTCAATTTTTTTACCATTATAGTTGATTGTGTTATTTTCAACTTTAGCTCCTAAGCGGTCAGCTAATTCTTGAAGCATTTTTTCACCTTGAAACTCATATTCTTCTTCAGGCTCTTCCATCATTGCCATTTCAGTATTGTTATTCGTTGGAGGTACATCATCACCTTCACCAACTTCTGGCATTCCTTCCATTTCTGGCATTCCTGGTGATTCCATTCCTGGATTCATCGGTGTAAGATCTTCATTGATATATTGATCATATCTTTTTAATTTCATCTTAAATAATTTATTTTTTGTATATATTAATCTAAAGATTTTTGTTTTTGTTCGATTTCTGCTATGACATAATCTAAAAACGAGTCCAATTCATATTCCAAACCATTACAGAAATCAAAAATATCATATCCTTCGATGCTGGTAAAATCCGGAGATATCATCCCATTATCATATTTAATAATCCTACCTTCTAATCTACCTTCAACTTTTTCATCATCATCTTCCCATTCTAAATCTGGTACATAGAGTGTTCCGATAAAATGTTGCTCATCTCCGTAATCTTCCCACTCTTTAAATTCAAATTTAAAATAACCACTGTCATCTTCAAAAATCTGTTCGTTTTCGATCCATTTTATCTCATCATGAACTTCTGATTGACTATCAGTATTCCAGGATTTTAAGAACTTCTTTTCAAGATCTGTTAAAGAATCCTCACCATACTTAGAAATCTTATCTAAAATATCATCCAATCTTTCTTGTTCTGAGTAGGACTCAAATCTCATTATGTGTCTCATAGATTATATATTAAGATATACTACGCTAATTTGGACTTATCCTTAATTCCTGTAGGTTTCCAGTGTTCCGATTGATTTTTTTCAAATTTATCTTTTAGAATTTTCACCATAACTTTATGTTCAACTGGAGATTGATAAACTGCGATATAATTGTTATTAAGAGTATTGAGTAGTTCTTCTATATCAAAGTCATTTCTTTTAAAAATCGAGTTGATTTTTTGATTCCTGATTTCGGTTTTAACATCATCAATTAAGATTATCATAAATCCATCTTCACCAGTATTAGAATGTTTCATAACTCGATCTGGATCAATTCCTTCCCAGAATTTGGTAACTACACCATCTATAACTATTTCATCTAAAAAGGTCATCATCGTCGAAAATATCGTCTATTTTATTATCACGCAATTCAGCTTTGATTAATTCATCTATTTTATTTTTAAATTCTTGATTTCTTTCATACTGAAAACGAAAATCTTGAAACGAACCTTCTGATATTAGTAATAATCTTTTGGCACCTTTTGATAACTTTTTGTTTTCAATATAAAGTTTATAATGCCTATATAACCCATGTGATTTAAACATGAGTTATATATTCATTTAGAACCCTCCAAATATATCAAGTACAACTGATAATCTTTTGGTGATTTCTGGCATTCCCAAAGGTTGAATAATTGAGTTTATCGGAGATAGAATTGATTTCAAAAATTGCTCATCATAATCTATTTCTGGAGCGAACTCTGCTGGATAAGAACCACGAATAAAAGAAAATGTATCGTTTATCTTTTTATTTTTCACATAATAATACTTAATCTTTGTTCCAGATTTAATAAACTCATACTTTGCCTGTAAAGATTTATTCTGATGGAGTAGGTAATTATAGTAAGCTGCTGATTTCACGGCGAAATGTGCACCTGAAACAAAACTCAATCTATCTTTATCTTCTAAAACTTTAGTCTCGTAGTTTGAACAAGAACTTTGCATTGAAATATCATCAATATCTGCCAACTCAAACTCTTTTCTTAACTGTTTTACCAATTTCAAAAGGTCTTTAATGTTGAAATCATCTGGATGTGAAAAAAGATACTTAACAATTTCAACAATTTTCTCTCTTGCAAAGTATGGAGTGGATGATCTTACAAGTTCAACACCTTTAGGAAAGATATAAGTCATTCTATCAAATGGGATTCCATCTTCATAGACAATATGTTGAATATACTTCTTTTTGGCTATGTTGATAATAGACTCCGAAACTCTTTCTAACTCAAAGTCTTCTCGATTTTGAACACCAAAACTTTCAGCATACTCTTCAAGACACTTTTTAAAGTATCCACCAAATCTGAAATGGTCTATTCCGTGAATAAAATCTAATTCATTATCCCAATTCCAACGTATAGTCTTACTGGATAAAAGTTCTTGTAAATCTTTTGAATTGAAATCCCGTTGTTTAGCAAAATATCCATCAATCAAGACTAAATCTACTTGATTTTCTTTCAGAAAGTTATTCAAGTCTCCAACTTGTCTAAAGTGACCCAGACAATTTTTGTTTTTTATTTTGGTTTCTTGACGGTATTCTAAAAATACAAAAGGTTCATCGATTAAATTGATGGAATCAGTTACAAGATTTTTCCATTCACAGTGTTCTATTGCCGGTTCAAAGGAAACAAACAAACTGTCCGTGTCGGCATAAATACTTGTAGGTTCAGATTTTTCAATCTTTGTGATATTTTTTATTCCTAATTTTGAATGTAATTCAAAATCATGATGCCATTGTTCGTACCAGTATTTTTCATTTACTGCGTTCATGGTTTTGGTCAAGTCTCGACCTTGTGCGGTTATAGTTCCGGCTACGTGTTGATTAAACAGTATGAAATACTGTGTTGCGAATGCTCCTTAATTTTGCCCCACCTTTTTCAAGGTGGGACTACGCATAACTCCCGTTGAGAATGAGCTTCAATGCCAACTGAAGTGCGTTGAAATAATCGGCTTCTCGTTTGAGAAGCTCGGCTCTTTGCTTAAGGGAGTTTATTTTTTTTATTTTTTCCTCTTTGGTCATAGTCATGATATAATTATGACTATAAAAGTTTTAATAGATATTTTTTTTAATATATAACCATATGAAATACTTAAAATTATTCGAAAAATTTATTGACGAACCGAAATTTTATCGTTTTAATCAAACTGATATTCTTGGTCAAGAAGATAGTATGATATTAACACCAAGAGAACGAAATATGGTTGGTCCAAAAAAAGTAAACTCAGTCTTAGTAAAAAACAGATTTCCGGATAAAAGAGGTTGTATTCACTTCATGGATGAGGTGGCACTAGATCCAAAATACAAGACTATTTACGGTAGGAATATTTATCAAGTTGAAATAGATGATACTTCTAAATTAGGTTGGTCTTTTATATTGCCATTAAACGACTGGTTTTATAAAGGATTGCCATATGACCATCTTACTAGATACCCAGAAAAATTACCAGATACAGTTAAAGATCTATTAAATTCTGAGTATGGTATTTTAGAATATCCATATGATGATACTAATGATTTCGATGATTCTCCAATTATGAGAAAATCTTTCGACTTAGAAAAAATGGCAGAGTATCTTCAAGAGTATAAAATTATTGGCACTGGTAAAATTGAAGATTTGAAAAGAAATGAGTTATTTGGTAAATATCCAGTATTTGTTTGGACAAATGATGATGTGATTATCAAAAGATATGTCCAGCCTGCAAGAGAGCCTCGTGAAGCAAGACCTTATAAAAATAAACCACTTTTGACCGAGGAAGATTTTACTAAAATCGGTGTTAGTCCTGAAAAAATCAAGGATTTTTACTCATCTGATTCTGGAAGAAGTCTAAAGAGGTTGCAAATGAGATCAAATGAAAATCCCCAAAAATTTAATGAGTTCAGAGAAGAAGCTTTGAGGTTATTGAACGTTTGGATTCAGCTCGTAAATTAATCCTCTACACTGAAATCCTGTTCAATAGAAATCATCAAATTACTTTGTGGATCTTGTGTTAAAATAAATGTATCAAACACATAAAAGTTGATTTTATCAACATCATCATTAATAGATGAAAGAAATGTTTTATTAAACATGATGTGTCTGTTAGTCATGTCTACTTCATCAACTTGATATTCCCAAGTAGATAACTCAGAGAGAGTGACTTTACCATCTTCGATATTTAAGTGAATAACTTTACCATCTGAATTAATTGTGGCAAGTTTTTTAATATCTTGAAAATCGTGTTTAGAAACTTGAAATTGCCATTTTTTATTTTTAAGGTTTATTCTTGATTCTAATTGTGATTTTGTGATGTCACGAATTTCTGTAGTTTCCCCACCCTGTAGACCGATTTTAAATTTACCATTTTTAACTTGCACAAATCTAGCAAGAAGTGTATCATCATCTGAGTTACTTCTAAAGTCTACTTCCCAGAGTATTTTTTCAGAATATTTAATAAACGATAAGTTTTTAACAAACCGTTTGGCGCCTGAAATGATTATATCAAGTGGTGTATCAATTTCTGTTTTAGTTTTAAGATAATCTTGTGTGTTTAAAATGTAACTTTTAAAGGCTAAAAGTACGGTGTCACCAACAATAGAATATATCAACATATTATCTTGATCGATTTTGAACTTGATAGTATCGGAAATCTTAGCCAAATCTTCTAACTTTTGTGTTAAGTCATAAAATTTATCTGGACTAAAGTGAAATTGAAACTTACTCATGATATATTCTGAATTTGATATATTAATATATACAACAAAATAATTGTTTGTTTTATGCCTGGTCGCAATTTTAGAAATGATCCAAATTATCCGAAAAAAAGAGTGGTTCTAAGACAAATGTTAGATCCATATACTACACTTATTGATGGAATGATGGGTACTATTGTGGGCGAAGATGATGCTGGTCATCTTTTAGTCAATTGGGATAATGGTTCGACGTTAAGTCTATTACCAGGAGTTGATGAATATGAAATTATTGAAGAGCAAAGACACATCAAAATGTTTGAAGAGTTTGTAGTGTTTAATACAGATTTAATTCATTCAAAAATGTCGGAGTTACAGGATATTCTGCCTATGAATATCAGTTTTAAATATGATTTACGAACTAAAGATGGGCAAGGTCAATTATTTGTTTATCTTGAACTGTTTGAGGAAAATCAGAATTTCAAATGGTCAATTGATTTAGATAATCCTAAAATTGAGCTATCGGTAAATGGTGAATTGAATTATAGTGAACAAGTTAGAGATTTAGATGAGATTTTGGATATACTTGAAAAAGAGATCTATGATATTTGTGGAGTATCAGAAAAAGCAAATAAATAATTTTTGAAACTGAATATATAATAAAAATAATTACTATATGAATCATCTAGAATCGTTCTCAGGTTTCAGTGAATTAACATTAATAGTTGAGGGTAAAAATAAACCTACAAATCCCAAATTATGGGCGGCATGTACCGCGTGGGCTAAGTCCAGGTACGATGTGTGGCCTTCAGCTTATGCATGCGGCGCAGCTGCTAAAAGATATAAATCAAAAGGTGGGAAGTGGAAAAAGAAAAAATCAAAAAAGAAATAAAAATTATGAAATATTTAGTACTTTTTGAAAATTTTGAGATTGAAGATGATTTCGATATCACTGATGAGACTAGTGAAAAGAAGGCTTATAAAGGCACAAAAGGTGGTCTAGATAAATGGTTTAAAGAGAAATGGGTAGACATATCTAAAACTAATCCGGATGGATCACATCCACCTTGTGGTCGATCTGATACGAGTAAAGGTGGTTATCCTAAATGTAGGAAAGTCAGAGTAGCTGCTAGAATGACTAAAAAGCAAAAAAAGGCATCTGTTGCTAGAAAAAGAAGTGCAGAGAGAAGGGGTTCAAAAGGATCCGGTAGAAAGCCTAACTATGCAAAATAAAAAATTAAAAAAATAAATTATCAAATTGGTTTAGATAGTGAAGATTGAAACCTTACTATTTCTACAAGTACTCAAAAGATACTTTAAGGGTCTTTTTAGTTTAGTAATTCGTCTAATCTTTGTCCTCGATTCGGTACTATATCAGAGGATGTGCAGATATACTCGGTTTCTGAAAATTGTATAACTTGTGAATTAGTATTACTAACTATTTTAAGTAGTTTATACAGTATTAGCTCTTCTTCAAAGTTATATTTTTTCTTTTTGTTTAGAAAATCCGTAGTATTTTCCCTAATGAATTCAACAGATTCAACAAAGAAATCTGATCGATCATTTCTAAGTGATACAATAGAACCAACCGGATAGAGCATAGTACAAAACTCTTTACCAGTTTCATCAAAAGACCAAAAGTGACCGATTATTTGTATAACATCAAGTATTGATTGGATATACATAACACAAGGTAAGACTGGTACTTTGTAAAAGTTATACGTAAATTTAGTAAAATCTACATTGTAGGTATTATGTTCTGAGATTTCTTCAAAGGACTTTAACAATTTAAAATCTTCTACACTTAGTCTTTCAATATGAATTTTATTATTAGTTCCATTATAGAATTCAAAACCCTCTAAAAGGAATTTATTCAAAAGATTTTCAAATCTTTCTAAATTATTATTAGAAATTGAAAAAGAAAATCTATAGTTTATTTTATTAAAGTTGTCGACGAATGTGGTATGTATCTGAGGTGTTGATTTAGAAGAAAGTCCAGTTCTATTAACTGGACTTATTCCTAATTTTTCAGACCAAGAGATCATTTCATCTGCAGAGAAAATTCTCATTACACTATAAATTTATTTTATCAAAGTAAGTTTTAAAATCATCGTGTGGCACTGCAACTGAAATTCTTGAGTATTGTGGATTTACGGTTCTGTTCAAGGAGAATTTTGTTAAAGGCACAGAAGATATTCGATTAAACAAAAGAATATCAAAATTAATATTTACTATAGCAAATGGTCCAGTTGGTGTTGATGGATATTCACTAAATAAGAATCCTCTATCTTTTAGATATTGTATATTCTTTTTGATACTATCTTGAGTTTTCCATTTGTAGTTATCTAATGACATCTTGCCATTATTTGTTGTGAGAAGTCGAGTTATTATTTGCTGTGGAATGGTTGAAATAGAATTGTACTTATACAAAGAACGAATTTTCATTGAATTATACAGTTCTTGATTTTTAGTTGCGATATAACCAATTCTAAGACCCGATAATCCCATGGATTTAGAAAATGATGAAAGTACTATGACATTATGATAAAATAATTCGTGTATTGGATTATCTATATCATTGAAAAGATAGTAATATGGTAAATCTAAAATTACTGTAATATTCTTCTCTTTAGAATGATCTAAGAACTTCTTTAGATCTTCAAAATCTGGTGACCAACCTGTTGGATTGGATGGATAACATAACATCACAACACCTGAGTAACCAAGTGTTGAATCTAATGCCTTGAAGTTACCAATATTGAAATCATCGAATTCTTGTATATTCTTATCATGAATTTTAAGAATTTTATTCCAAGAACCCCAGTGGTATTTAGGCAACCAGAAATTATCTTCTGATAGTGAATTAATTACTAGATCTAAAGTTGCCATACCACCAGGTGCGGTCATCACATAGTGATTTTTTAGATGAAATTTATCTTTGATAACTTCTACTAATTTAGTGTCACCGTCATTTCCTCCGTATTGTTGAACTGATTTTTGGTTATAGTCAAAATCGTTCATAAATGAGTTTAAATCGATCATGTCAACGTCCATGACGCCACGATGAAGTTTTAGGTATTTCTCTCCTGTAACGTTTTCTAATTGCGAAGTTCGCTCACCTATTTCAACAATAGACGAGTAAGAAACTGGTGAGTGATTAATTTTCATATTTTTCAAAAAATTATAACATTTCTTGTAAAGTTTTTCTTAGAAACTTTTCTATTTCTTTGGCTTTTCTACCTGTAGTTTTCACGTCTAATTGTAATCGGTAGTTTCTTTCAATTTCATCAAAATCATCATCTAATACAGTCAAAGAAATTTCAGGTAATTTCTCAATAATCTCTTCAAATAGTAATTCTCCATCAAGTTCGGCTAATTTCATTTCGTCGTATTTTAAAATCATTGTACCGTGTGAGTTTTTTATAGTATACTCACCGTGTGAATTCGGCTCAAAAATCTCACCTTTTGTATACAGAAGTTCTTGATATGATTTACCGAGTAATTCGACTTTTAATAGCCAATCTTTTTTTAAAAGAAATTTACACATACAATTTAATATATACAATATTATTATGAAAAAATTCAAAAGTTTCTTGAGTGAGCGGATAAATTCAGAGATACTTAGATTAATTATGACACTTGAAGGTGTTGTTCAGTATCATCCATATTTTATCGAAAAACTGAAAAATATTTCAAGTGAGTCCAAAATTGCTCAGTACTTACTGAGTATTTTAAATAAAGAGTTTGCAGATAGTGAACTAAAACAAAATTTTATTAAACCAACTGGATTAGAAGATAAAATTAATTTTTTATCTCAAAAGAAATACTTAGACAACATATCTCGTGGCTCTATTATGGATCCATATGATATGAGATCAAATGAAACTGGTGTTGGTAGATTACGAGATTTATTTAAACTCACCGGTCAAGATTTTTCAAGTTCTGAAATAGAAAAATTTGTTAATTTATATAAATCAATTGGTTTGTCCGAAACTGAGAAATTCAGATTAGTTTCTGGAGATGACATTGCTAATTGGTATTCAGAAGATAATTATTTTTCTAAATTAGGCACACTCGGTAAATCTTGTATGATGGATGTGGATCCAGACTTCTTTCAAATTTATACTGATTCTCCTAACTGCAGGATGTTAATATTAACAACAAACGAAACTGGTGAGGAAAAACTACTTGGCCGGGCACTTGTTTGGAAAATATCAAGATGTTATCCAAAAATCACAGATGGTGACCTCTATTTTATGGATAGAATTTACACAAATAAAGATTCTGATGTGAATAAGTTCAAAAAATGGAGTGACGAACACGGTTATGCTAGAAAGTCATATAACGATTCAGATGAAGAAACTGGTATGTGTATTGAATTTGGTGGAGAAAGAAAAAACTGCCGATTAACAGTTGACCTGTCTATACCTGGTAGTTACCTAATAGATTCTTATCCGTATTTAGATACTTTGAAGTTTATGGATCAAAGTTGTAGTGAATTGAGTAACATCGGATACTTTGATGGATTTTTACTTGACTCTACAGATGGTCATAAAGACGCATGTAGTTTTTGTGATGGTAGTGGACACGAGAGTTGTAGTGAGTGTTATGATAGAGAAAAAGTAGAGTGTGAAACGTGTGATGGAAGAGGAGAAAGAACTTGTATAGTTTGTAAAGGCAAAGGTGAAAAGAGTGAAGAATGTACTGATTGTGAGGGTAGAGGTTTAAGTGATACAGATTGTCCTGAGTGTGGTGGAACTGGAACTAGAATTACGAAAAAATCAAATGAAAAAGAGTGTAAATACTGTTCAGGAAACGGTAAGGATTTCTGTGAAACTTGTAAAGGCTCTGGAATAACGTCTAATGAGTGTGATAATTGTGATGGTGATGGGAGTGTTCAATGTTCAACGTGTGATGGAGACGGTGAGGTCGAGTGTCCAGTGTGTGATGGTGGTGAGAAAAGGCCGTATTGTGACTACTGCACTGGATTAACAAGAAGAATTGATGATTATCAAGACGATTTTTAAGATCATCTACCTAAATAATTAAATAAATCAATAATATTTTTAATTGTAAATTGTAGACTTTCTAGATTTTTATTAGATTGTCTTAGAAATTCAATGTAATTTTCTATTAGTTCAATATTTCTCTGTTCTTCAGCAACGTGTGCATCAATAAGAAGTGTTTTTTCACCCATATTTGTTTTAACACCGAACGAAGTAGCGTACCAGATAAATTTATCTTGACGAATTTTTTTAAGTTTTACATCCTGTCTTGACCTTTTATCCAAAAAATGAGAAATTTGTTCTGTTAAAGCTTGTCTATATGTAAGACACGTCGATTGAACTTCCATAATTTGTTTAGAAGTTTGAGAATTCAATTCAATTTTCAAAACTTGGAAAAGTGGTTCAATCAATTCTTTCCACTCTTGTCTTTTATTTTTGAAAAAGTCCTCTAATTTATCATTTGTATCTTTAATTCTTTGGATACGATCCAACTCTTCTTGATTATAGACATTCATAAGATTTATATATGAAAAAATGAATTAAGTTAGATTCTTAATTTCAATATATAAGCAAAAAATACTAAAATTATGAGTGATAAAGTTACAATCACGGGATTTTATTACAGGTACAACTTATGTAAATATTTAAAAAAAATCCACCTCAAAGGTGGATTTTTTTTATTTTAACACATTCACAACTTCAGGATACCACTGACATTTTTGTGGATCTTTACCTTCATAAGGTATTGCGCTTAATACGTACCTCATTGCGTTTAATCTACCAATCTTTTTATCATTTGAGTTAATTATAACCCAAGGATTTAATTTTGTGGATGTTTTATTAAACATCTGATTTTTATAATTAGTGATTAGGTCCCACTTATCAATCACTTTCGCATCATTTGGAGAAAACTTCCAATATTTCAACGGTGATTCTTGTCTTAATCTAAATCTTAATTGTTGTTTTTCACGTGTGATAGAGAACCAGAACTTAATTAAAGTTATTCCTTTTCTGACTAAACTTTGTTCCCAATCATTGACATTTTCCATGAAGTTCATATACTCCTCTTCAGTGCAATATCCCATCGCCGGCTCAACCACGGCCTTATTATACCAAGACCTATCAAAGAAAACTATTTCTCCTGGTCTAGGAAAATGTTTTTCATATCTACCAAACCAATTTTTCTTTTCTTCTTCTGTTGGAACGCCTAAAGCTACAACTTTAAAGTATTTTGGATTTAAATATTCAACAAATCTTTTAATTGTTGAACCTTTCCCAGCCGAGTCACGGCCTTCAAATACAATTGCGACTCTTTCACCATTTTTAACAACCCATTCTTGAAGTTTTAATAATTCAACTTGTATGTCGTATTTTTCTTCTTCGTATTTTCTTCTTGGTAAAAGTGAGAACTCACCTTCAACTTTATCAAAATGATCTTCTTCTTTTGTATCTGGTGTTTCTTCACCAAATCTTTGCTCGATCGAATTATAATAATTTACGAACTCTTCTTTTATTTTTCTTATCGTATTTCTTCTTTTTAAATCTAATATTTGATGAATTTTTCTTAAAAAAGTTCCAATATTAAATTGTTCTACAATGTCGTTACCTAATTCGGTATTTAGTTGAGTGATAATATCTTCAACATTGATATTTTCAAAATCTTTATATTCAACTTTATTCGTTTTAACGTTGTATTGTAGATTTTCCAATATCCCGAATTTGTATTCTTCAAGAATTTTTTTGATTTTTTCAGTAGTAGTTTTGAAATCAGTCTCAGACATCTTTGTGATGTTCAATTCTTCGTGTAGTTGATTAAAAAGTTTGATTCTCATAACTTATATATTAAATCTTTTTGTCAAAAATATAGAGATCGTATAGAGAATTTCCTTTAACTTTCTTTATTGACTTCAAAATTTGACCTGTCGTTGAGTCTATTACTTTGAAAACTCCTAAATTTTTTCCTTTATCATCAAGAACTTTAACAGTATTTCCAGGTTCACCCATTGCTCCAAGTATTCCAAGATAAACATTTCCATAGATGCTTTTCAAAAAAGATATTCTAACATTCTCAACATTTTTTAGATTATTTATGTAGGCATTTTCAGTTGGTTTATTCAGATCTAATTTAGAATCAGTATTTTTAACTCTAATAGTCACAAATTTTCTTTCTTCTTGTGCTAAAGTGACTTCTTCACGGTTTTGAATAACATTTTGTTGAACCAAATTTTGTTGATTTCTTCTAATTTGTGAAAAATCGGCATTGACAATAATACCACCTCTCATACCTTTATCATTCATATTATAACCTGCTGGTGGTAGTCTATAAAACGAACCAGTAAATGTCATAGATAATATTCTATCAGCTCTGAAAAGTCTCCAAATTTTGTTTATGTGTCTATTTTTAGATACTGACCACCCATTTAAGTGCCAACCACGAAGAAGTGTTTTACCCTGTGACGAACGACCCAATACCATCGGATAAATAACTCGTTCGTGACCACTGAATAACTTATCTTTTTCTCCTTTATAGTTGATAAGAAAAATCATTCCATATTGAATTGCTTTAATCAAAATTTTTTCATCATACTTAATTGGTTCGTTAATTGGTATATTTTGAAAATCTTTAATATTCTTCAAAGAAAATCTTGGTATAAATTCAGAATCTTCTCTCAAGTCATTGTAAGATTCTCTGATTACGAATTCAACGGGTTTTCTGTTAAAAAAAGACTTAGCCTGTGAAATATTCATAAAGTATATATTATATTAGTAGAGGCACAAAAAAACCCTGACTTAAAAAAAGTCAAGGTTTTTTTTATTCAGCTAGCAAAGACTAATTACTTCTTAACTGAATCAGCACAAGTGGTGTCACACTTTGTAGTGTCACAAGCCATTGAATCTTGAGCAACTGCAGTAGAATCAGTAGTAGCTGGAGCTTCTGGTGAAGAACCACAAGAAGTAGCGAACACTGCAAAAATTGTCAAAGCGAGAATTGCATTTTTCATGATTTGTTTAGTTTTTATTTTTGTTATATATATTTTTTTTTCTAATTTGTTTTAACATATTTTAACATTTAGAAAATTTATTTGTAAGTTTTTAGATTTTATATATAGTTTATATGATACAAAGTACAGATGATGCAAATAAATATTACTATCTAATTGATTCAGAAGTTGAGTCTTATGTAAATAATTACAATTCAAAGTACGGTGTTGAACCAGGAAGGATTGAAGAACATCTTTTGAAAAATAAAAGTCTCATGAATGATTTTTTGAAAAAAAGAGGTTTATTAGAAGTGCAAGGAATTAGTCGTGTAGTACAGGATGTTTTAGAAGACCGTATTGCTTTACACAAAGATTCCGTTATGACGTTTGAAAGTTTTAGTTTACTAGAAAGTGTCGATTATAAAATTAATTCTTTAAAAGAGTGTTTATATTTAGGTATTTCAGTAGTGACTGTTGAGCATGAAAAACTTTTAGCCGATTTGTTTGATTGCTCATTGAGTCACATTGAGTGTGTTAGTCCTGAGAGGAGGATCTTCCGAGTAGACTCAGAAGACCTTGAATCGGTTGTTGTTTTTTTAGATAGTGAAGTAGAAATTATTCATTCCAATATGGTCAATTACTTTGTTCAAGAAATTATAGGTAGTGAAGTTTCGTTGCAAGGGTTAAGTTTTGGTAATATGAGAGAAATAGTAGATGAAAAAAAACTTGCGGACGTTATTTCGTCTAGGTTTGACTTGGAATCTTGCAAAGGAAAAATTTGTGAGTTGTTGTTTGGTAAGGAATTAACTACTTCCAGTGGTCTGGTCGTAGAACTGTAGTTTATGTAACATCATGATACCGAATTATCTAAGATTGAGGCTTTAGTGTCACTGAATATACGATTATTTCTTGTGTGTCTTTGAGGTGGAAAAATTTGTCAATACACTCTATGAATGATTTGGCGTAAAACCACGATGTGATTGTTTGTTGATGGCCTTTTTTTGTCCATTTTATTTCGTAGTTTTGATAGTTGTTTTGATAGTCGGATCTTATGTATTCTATCATTGAATTGAGGCAACTCAGTTTTCCTGTTGATTTGATCTTGTGAAATAAAAATCTTTCGCCGTGTGTTTTGGATATTGTCACTAAATTTAGTTCTGTCTCTTGCTCTTGTTCGTTGTAATCAAAGTAAATCGATACCTCTGGAAGTAATTCACGTATTAGTTGTTCAGCGTTCATTTCAGCAATGAGTACTTCTGATGATTTGTTGAATGAGTTCATGTTTGTATAAATAATATTTGTTTTTAAATTGTTTCTTTGTGATGATCTACTGGTGAGATTATTTTGTGTTTCATGATTTTCTTTAATTGAGAATATGAAATAGGTGTGTAACCTGAACCATTTATACCTGCATCTATGACTTTTCGTTTGTAGTACCAATCCATTTCAGTGTTTGATTGTAAAGATTGGTGACAATGTCCGTGAACATGCCAGGACCCGTGATGTGACTTGTTCCAAGATAGTATTGGATAGTGACACAGTACAATTGTTTGGTATCCTCTGTTTGAATCTTTATCTTTTACTTCTATTGTGACACCTCCAAGACCAGAATCACATCCCCATATCTTCTCAAATCCTAATTTTTCGATTATTCTCATTCTGTCATGATTACCCATAATGAAATGAATTTTACCATTTAGTTGTTCTCTAAATTTTAATCCTAAATCTTGGTTTTTAAAAGTGAAATCTCCTAAATAGAAAACTATATCATCTTTTTTTACCTGTGAGTTCCAGTTTTGTATTAGTGTGTAGTGCATTTCTTCTACATCCCGAAATGGTCTTTTATCGAATCTGATAATATTCTCGTGTCCTATATGAAAATCACTTGTGAAGTGTATGTTTTGATGTTCTATTTTCATACAACAAATATATGAAAAGAAAATTAATATATAATACTAATAAATAAAATTTTTTATGATTAAGAAGTATTTTGAATTTATCAACGAAAATAACTATATGTCTAACCCACCAGGTCCAGGTGAGGAAAATGTGATTTCAGTGTCGATTTCGGCCCAAGATATTAATTTGTTTGATTCAGAACCACTTTTGTCAAATTTGATTACTTCTCAACAAGTGTCGATTATCGACAATCAACTTTATTATTATGATGATGATAAAACAATTCAGATTTTGAATCAATTTTTCCCTGAGAAGATTGTAAATACTCTAAATGGGCCGGATGTTGGTAAGGGTCACGTTGATATAAAATAAATTGTTTTGATGGAACATCTAGACGATTGGAGACTGTATAATCAGAAAAATAAATTATCTGCTAAAGATTATGTCGAAGGTAATCTTTATAGACTACTCCAATTTTTTGAATTCAGTGATGATACTACTATTGAAGAAAAAGAACAAATTTTGATTGATTATTTTACAAAGTTTCCCGACCAAATTCAATATATGAGTTATGTAACTGTTGGAAGGCCGAATTCTGCCTCTATACCAAGATTAAATAATATAGGAGGTGTGATAAAATATAGATAATAGAAAAATAATATTAAATTTATGGATGCATTTTCAATTTTCAATTCTATAGTTCTACTTTCTGCACTCGTTGTTGTAATGAGTGAGTCGTTGAGTAAATTAACTAAATTTAGTGGCAATTGGTCAAGATTTCAATCTTGGTTTATAGCAGTTTGTATGGCAGTTTCAGCTAATTGGTTGAAATTGGGTATATTTTCTGATATGGATTGGAAGGGAAGTTTAGTAATCGGGATTGTTACTGGACTTGTTGCCAACGGTGTCTTTGATATCGATGTAGTTAAACGGTTTCTAGAACTTACAAAAATTAGAGAACAAAAAAACCCGAATTAATTCGGGTTTTTTTGTTCTCTAATTTATTGATTAATTGAAAAAATCTCCAGCATCGAACTCGTCTAAATTTGGTGTTTCATGTTCTTCGTCACCGATGATTTGATTGAATTGTTTTTCTACTTCTTCGATCTCGTCAAGTGATTTAAATCGGAAGTAATCATTTACAATCGGAGCCATTCTTTCTAACACTTCCTTAGTAAAGACCTCTTCTGTGAAAAGTTGCTTAGTTGTAACCGATTTACCCAAATGTCTTACAAACCAACGATGTCCGCCAGGTTTGAAAAGTATCTCACCAGTAGACTTATCAACTTCTTCTTTACCTTGTGCAATTCCAATTTTTTCATAGAATTCTGAGCGACAGAAGGCGTCGAGACCAGTGTAGGGGTTCATACCTGAAATAAATGAAATTTCAAACTTTATTTGTTTAGGTTTGGCTAATCTATTTTTAGCTGTTTTGAAAGTAACAACTATACCTGATTGACCTAAATCCATCTCATCTTCTTCTCCAGTCCTTAATTTCGCTTTAGACATCATACCGATTACTGATGAAGAATATACGAGAGCCTTACCGCCTTTCAAGATCTGTTGAGGATACATGTTGCCCTGCTCTAAATAAACGTGATTACAAACAACCATCGGAATATTTAAAAATCCTAAATCTGTATTTATAGACCTGAATAAAGCTGCGAGTGATTTCGCTCTTGTCATGTCAACTTTCATGTTTCCTGATATTAAGTCTTCTTTTTCTTTATTAGAGCTCATTTGACCTACTGAATCAAGTACTATTAAGAATGAGTCGATAGAACCATTTTTCATTTTCTCTTCCTTTAGAGTATCGAGCAATTGCGTCAATAATATATTGATGTCTTCAACTTTATTGCCTCTAATTAACTTAAATTTTTCCGGATTATTATCAATTCCGTATTTTGGCAAATCTTCCATGTTTAAGCTATATTCAGTGTCAATATAAATTACACCCATTCCGTCTTTCTGTGCGTTCTTTGCTACTGAAAGTGCTACAAATGTCTTACCGGTTCCGGAATCACCAGCCACAGAAAAAATTTTCCCAAACTCAATTCCGCCCTCTATCATTCTGGCACTGAGTGCAGCATTTAGTAGGTAGACACCTGTATTTATAAATTTTCTTTCTTTTATTTCACTTTCAATGATAACTGGTACATTCTTGGATATATTATTCAATATGTCTCCTACTTGTGAAAATGAAAAACTTTTCTTTTCTGGTTTTAATTCTTTTTTTGCCATTATTATAATTTTATTTTTATATATAAAAAACTATTACCCCCTTTTAATCTTTCTTTTATTTTTTCTATTTATTTTATATGGAAATTCACAAAGGGGGTTATTTTTTTTTATATATACTTTATGACAAGATATGAATTTTTACAAAAAGCACGGCAAGTACATGGTTACAAATATATGTACCCTACATTGAAGAATAAAATAATACACACAGATAATATTGACATTATTTTAGATAACACACTCTATAGTCAAAGAGTTTCTAAACATCTCATGGGTAGATGTCCGGAAAAAAATACACCTTCGTCCAATACAGAAGAGTTTATTAAAAAAGCAAAAGATATGTGGGGTAATAAATATGATTATTCACTTGTTGAATATAAAGGAGCGTTAAAAAAAATAAAAATTATTTATGATGGCGTTGTTTTTGAGCAAATCCCCTCATCTCATCTGAATGGGCTTCATGTAGAATCTAATTTGAATTTAGACTATTTTATAAAAAAATCTAAAGAAAAGTGGGGTAACAGATATGACTACTCATTAGTTGAGTATAAAAACTGTAAAGAAAAAGTAAAAATCATACTCAATGAAACAGGTGTTGTTTATGAACAAACCCCACATCAACATTTGATATCCAATCCCGAAAATAAAACTATTAAAGGAAACACCAGTGATTTCATAAATCGTTCTAATCGGATACATAATTTTAGATACGATTATTCAAAAGCAAAATATAAATTTTCTTCGGATAAAGTTATTATTATCTGCCCTGAACATGGTGAATTCGAACAAGTAGCTAACTCACACCTCAGAGGAATGGGTTGTAAAAAGTGTGGTGATAAATATAAGAATAGAGAATATGAAGTAAAATACACTACCGAAGAATTCATATTGGATGCTAAAACTAAATGGGGAGAAAAATATGATTATTCACTGACCGAATATAGGAACGCAAGAACTAAATTGAAAATCATTTATGATGGAATTGTTTATGAGCAATTACCGTCTTCACATCTCAAATATCCAGTGGAGGGTTTTCTGAATCAAGAAATTTTCTTGATAAAGGCGAAAAGAAAATGGGGAGATAAATACAATTACTCCTTAATCGAATATAAATCAACCAAAGTTCCTGTAAAAATAATTTATGAAGGTAAGATATATGAACAACTGCCACATAATCATCTAATTTATGCACCAGAATTAAGAAATAGTTTGAGTTTAGATGAATTCATAGAATTTTCAAAAAAAATTCACTTAAATAAATATAATTATGATAAGACTAAGTATATCAATTCTCAAAATAAGGTAGTTATAGGTTGTCCATTGCATGGTTATTTCAATCAATCACCTCAATCACATATGTCTGGTAGTGGATGTAAAAAATGCTCAGATTCAAAAGGTGAAAGGGAAATTCGAAATTTTCTAGAAAGAAGTAAAATAGAATTTCTACAAGAATATATCTTTTTAGATTGTAAAAATAAAGCACACCTAAGATTCGACTTTTATCTACCTTCGAGAAGGACTATTATTGAATTTGATGGCATACAACATTTTCAACCTGTGGACTATTTTGGAGGAGTTTCTGCTTATAATATACTTAAGGAGAACGACAAAATCAAGAACGATTATTGTGAGGATAACTATATTAATTTGATAAGAATTAGGTATGACCAAGTAGACAAGATTGAAGAGATGTTGAAATCGAATTTAATAGAAAACCCCTCTAAGAAATTCTATTTTTGAAATTCATAATTATAAATACAATTATGGAAAGTCAATACATATCAATAGTTTCACTAATTATATAAATCTTATTCATATTAGATGGAATGAACTCGATGTGATTGAAGACATCCTGAATCCCTACGTCGAAAATCACTTTTAGTAACTTGTGTTTATGTTCTGGTCTACTTTTCGTAGGCAGGATCTTTATATACGATCTCGATAGAAGATAAAAACGTATTATTAGGGTCATTGTCTGTATACGTAAGTGGATCGATTGCATCTTTTCCACGCGAGCGAGCTTTTTCAATTAGGCAATTGTAATACCTTTCACCTAAAAAAGACACAAAGTGACCTACTTCATCTTTTACTTCTTGGAAGTTAAAGAAAAGTTTGTCTGTTTTTAAGACATCTTTTTGTAAACGCAAACAATAGTCCCACATTAATCCAGTTGAGTAGAACCGATTTTTCTTTATATCGATTTTAAATTCACCATCAATGATTAATTCTTGAAATATATCCTGTATTTCTAGTATTTCATCCTGATTTGATTGATTAATATTTTCAAAAATATTGACACCTTTTTGTTGCAAAAAATTAATTACTTTATCTATATTCTCTAGTGTGAATTCTTGTAGTAATTCTTGTCCTAAATTCTTACGATATTGATTATATAAATCTTGATACTGATCGTGATGGACAACTACATCGAATAATTCCGAGTAAATAACATCAGTCATTCCAATCTTTTTCATAGGGGAATTATCTTGACTTGGATAACCAGGTCCCATGTGATTTCCAACTAATTCAGTGCCGGAGACAGCCTCTAAAAATTGTTTATATCCTTTTATTCTCATTTCTGTATAAGTAATATTCTTATTGGTTTGTAATTTTCACTATTTGAATTAAGGTTAAACAAAATATCCCAGTCATCTTCTAATTGTGAACAATCTTTTATAAAATCCAGTCTCTTGAAAGTATCTAATTGAACTAATCCTGAAAGTGAAGGATTCCAATTCGATCTGTATGATTGTTGTAGCGGAAATCTTAATAATATTTCAAATGCTAATAAATAACCTTTATTTAATTCTGCATTTATAAAATCAACGCCAATCGATGATGTTGATTTCAAACTTGATACATCGATTGTAGTGAACATACTTCTTTGTGGATTATAAGAACCTATTTCGATGTGATGGAGTATTCCTTCATCTTTATAATCTATAAATACATCTTTAATTTCTTCAATGTGTTTTTCCCACCAATTTTCATTTTTGGATTCATTCAAGAAATTATGAAATTTATTAATCATTTCTTATAGGTATTTTTTCAAAGAATTCATCTGAAGCTTCTAAAGAGTATATATTCTTTTT
>Ga0172362_10000556_pt1 | contig 30889 bp, 29 predicted proteins | sample LakKivs1_kivu2a2_FD_114534 | JGI IMG/M metagenome (GOLD analysis project Ga0172362, IMG submission 114534) | Sediment microbial communities from Lake Kivu, Rwanda - Sediment s1_kivu2a2 | ecosystem: Environmental > Aquatic > Freshwater > Lake > Sediment | place: Rwanda: Western Province, Lake... | reverse complement strand
TGCATCAATTTCCCTTATTATTTGACCCTTTGCTATACCTCCCATAGCAGGATTACATGACATTTGTGCCAGTTTTGTCATATCCATTGTAATCAGCAGTGTTTTAGCTCCCATTTTTGCTGCAGCATGTGCCGCTTCACATCCGGCGTGACCTCCTCCAACAACAATTATATCGTATCTGAAAATCATCTTTATTTCTTTATGTATTTTTTAAGCCATATTTCTTCCATCATTTTCATTATTCTTCTTGATTCTTTTGTATTATCTTTATAACCGCATAAATGAAGAGTTCCATGTATCATTACTCTCAACACCTCTTCTTTTAAACTAACTTTATAGTTGTTCGCATTATATCTGACAGTATCAATGCTTATATAAACTTCAGCTTTCTTTTCTGTTTTATCTGAATAATTAAAGCTTATCACGTCTGTATAATAAATCCTTCCTAAGAATTCCTTATTTATTTTTACTAATTCCTTATCGCTTGTAAAAACAAAAATAAGGTCATCAAAAGTCTTTTTTTCAATTTTGATGACCTTCTTAATAAGTTCTTTTATTTTACTGCTTTCTTTAAGTCTGAAATTTATATTATCATAATATATTCTGAATTTCAAGGTATTATATTTTTAAAAGTCATTTTTACGCAATTTCCTTTTTTATTAAATTCGATTCTATCAGCAAGCTTCTTCATCAAAAAAACGCCTCTTCCATTCACAGATTCAATGTTTTCCGGTTTTGTCGGGTCTGGCACCTTATCCGGCTTGAATCCATTACCCTCGTCTTCCACTTTTATTTCAAGTATATTTTTTTTAACTTCTATCTGTATACTTACGTGTTTGTTTTTGTCTGATTTGTTTCCGTGAATAATAGCATTATTAACAGCTTCAACTGTTGATATAAGAATTTTTCCATAGTTTTCCTGATTTATTCCTGCTTCAGCAGTAATGGTATCAATAGCCTTTTCTACAATTCTTAAATTTTTAATATCTGATTCTATTGTAATTTTTTTTACCATTATTTGGTGCTATCCTTTATTATACTTAAAAAATAAAAAATTGTTTCATTTTCGGTTACTTTTTTGCTATCCATAATTCCGGATCCAGGTATTTTTGCTCAAAAATCATAAATTTCAGTGTACAGTTATTATTTGCATCAGGGTCATTAAACACTTCGCCTATTTCCTGTTTTGTTTCTACTTTATCTCCAGTTTTTACTTTTACGTTTATAAGGTTGTTATATACCGTTAAATATTTCCCGTGTCTTATTATTATTGTCATATTTGCTCCTGAAATCGGTGAAATAGCCGTCACTTCACCTGTAAAAATACTTCTTGCTGTTGTTTTGCCAGAACTTGTTATTTCAATTCCGAAATTCTCTTCAGTTACGTATTTTAATACAGGATGCTGCTGCATTCCGAAGTGACTTGTTATTATTCCTCTCTCTACCGGCCATGGAAGCTTTCCTTTATTTTCATAAAAATTATCTCCTGTCAGCTTCTGTTCCGGAGTCAGATCATTTTTCATGCTTCGTTTCTTCTCTTCTTCAATCAATTTTGCAAGCTCTCGTTCTAACCGTTCAGCTTTTTTCTTTTTATCTTCCAGTTCCTTTCTCAACTGTTTTTCTTTTGTTCCTATAGATTTCAGCATTTTCTGATTTCTTTGTTGCTCTCCCTGAAGCAGATTTTTCTGAATCACCTCTCTGTGCTGAAGATCTGATATTCTAATTAAATCACTCTCCTGTCTTTCCCGGGTGGCTTCTATCTCATTTTTCAGTTCTGCAATTATTTCCGCCTCTTGCCTTCTGAATTTACTGACTTGCTGTAAATACTTCAACCTTTTGTATCCCTGATTAAAATCCTTAGCCGATAAAATATATACAATTTCAGGAAATGCCTTCTTGTATTTGTATGAACTTACAATAGTTTTTGCATAATCCAGCCGCAGCTTCACCAGATCTTTTTCCATCATTTCAATCGCAATCCTGTTTAATTCTATTCTCTCCTTTAAAAGATTTATCTCATCTCCCATTCCTCTTATAACTGATTCTCTCATATTTAACTTACTCCCCAGGATTCGCAGCGCATTAACACTTTCTGTTTTTTCTTTTGCTGTATTTCGCAGTAAATCATCAACATATGTTATTTCTTCCAGTGTTTTTTTTCTCTGTTCCTCTAGTTCTGAACGTGTTTGTGCATTTAAGATGCCCCAAGCAAAATAAAATATCAATATGCACAGTATGATGTTTTTCATTTCAGCAAAACAGCTTCATAATTATTTCCTGGTATAAAAATTATATCATCCCCGTTATATTTTTCAGCTTTTTTTATATTTATATATATGTTAGTCTTATTAATTGAATTATTTATCATGATAACTTCCGGGTAAATTACATTTTCAAGTTTTTTGAAATGACTGAAGCTTAGACTTGTTTTGTCCTTTTCTGAGTTTTCTTTCCTGCTGAATTCAGTGCGGATTATTTTTCCAATCCTGCAATCTACAGTGAACTCTACATTAAAATCTCCCGTATTATTGATAATTTTTTTTAATCCCTTCTCACATTCTGTTTCTTTATTCATTTTATCTCTTTCTATCACAAGATCTCCAAACCCTGTTGCCAAATACCTTCTGTTTATTCCATATTTTAGTGATATTCTTTCTGAAGATCCATAGTAAAGCTTTTTATTAATTCTGTCATTCGCCAGTACAGTATCCCTGTCAATATATATTCTCATCCCTTCAATACCTGCATAGTTTCTTATGCTTATCAGAAAAACATCAGGATTTTTATATTTTATGTTGCCCATAAATTTTTGTTTTTTCCCGTCCTCTTCAATAATTATTTCAACTTTCTGCAATGAAAAATCTATGCCTGTCAGGTTATTTCCGGCTATGGCGCTGATTTCTGCAGCTTTTTCTTTATCTGTTGTAGCTATTATACTTTCCTGTTTTCTTATTAAAGAACAGCTGCCAAGTAACAGGCATACTATTGTTATTACTTTTCGCACTTTTTTATCTCTTCTATCAGCTTTGTTTTTGTTGAATCAAGTTCGACAGCAATTTTCCAGTTCTTTACAGCTTCCCTGCAATTCTTTTTTTTCTTTAATATATATCCATAATGTTCAAACCATTCAGGATCAGGCTTTTCTCTACTTTTTATTATTTTCTCGAAAATTTTTTTCGCTTCATTTGTTTTCCCTCTTTTGTAAAGAACCCACCCGTATGTATCCAGAAATGTGTTGTTTTCGGGTTCTTTCTCAATTACATTTTTTGCCATTTTTTCAGCCTCTTTCAGCCTTGTATCCTGTTCTGCAAGATAATATGCATAATTGTTAAGTAATGTTATATCAGCATCATTCATCCTTATTGCTTCATCAAAAGTTTTAAATGCCTTTTCATAATCATGCATTCTGTAATAGACATCAGCTTCAATGGTAAGAACCTGCAGAATCATTTCCTTGTTGTTTCCAGCTAAAATATTTGCTTTTTTCAGTTCTTCGAGTGCAATAGTATAATCTCCGTTTTGTGTTGCAGCAGTTGCATACAACATTTTCGCAATAAAAGACCTGTTGAATTTAATTGCACATAATTCCGCTTTTCCCTGAAGCTTACTGAAATTTCCAGAGTCGAAATATACAAGTAACAGTTTTTCCCACGCATAGTAATTATCAGGTTCTTCCTTAATGATTTCTTCCAGCCTTTCAGCAGCTTCATCCAGTCTTCTAATCTGCGATAGCAGTTCGGGTCTCAGTAATTCTATAATTCCATCTTTTTCATAATACGATTCCAGAACCATTAACGGTACAATAAGCTTTTCACCTGTTTTATCAATAGTTTCCTGGTCTTCTATAATTCCCCCTAAAAACTGAATTTTAGCTTCTTTAGAAATCTGATTATTCATTACAACTATATTCAGCATAGATATTAATTCGTCGTAACGCTTCTGCTGCTTAAGAAATTCGCATAATGATAATTGCGTTTCCGGGTTTGCCGGGTTTTCCTTCATTAGCTTCTCATAAATTTCAGCTGCTTTGCTTTCATCGCCTTTTTCCCTGTATATTTCTGCCAATAGTCCGCTGTATAAGATATTTTCCGGATATTTATTAATAAGTTCAAGAATTTTTTCAAGAGCATTATCATATTGTTTAGCCTTCATATAGTTTCTAACTCCGGCCATTGTAGTAGTTTCATTTATACCATACTTTTCATCCATTTCTTCGAACAACCTGCCTGCTTCACTGAACCTCTTGTTTTCTGAATACATGTTTCCAAGTGTTACTTTCAGATTTTCCTTATCCGGTGCTTTTTTCACCGCTATCTCATAAAAGTATATAGCACTGTCAATATTGTTCTGCTGGTAATAAATGCCTGCAAGCATCATTATATACCAGATATTATTTCTGTCAAGCTCATGGGCCTTCAGCAAATATTTCCTCCCGTTTTCCATGTCTCCGCCTGACATCAGAATTTGTGCCATCTGGTAATGTGTTCCGTCGCTTCGCGGATTAATTTTTAGGCATTGGTCAAAGTATTTCATCGCATCTCCCGAATTTCCCATAAGCTTTTGCCTTATCGCCTCTACATATATCCTCTCGAAAGCGGCAGAATCATATTTTTCTATGGTACTCTTTGATAATTCACGTGGTATAATTCTATGAGTACAGGAAAATGCTATAATCAATATTAAAATAACTATGGTATTGTACAAAAAGGCTCTCATTTAATGTCTTTTCTAATTAATGTCGTTAAAAGTTTATCTCTTGCCTGTGAAAATGCTATAAAAAACAATATTAAAATCGTATTTATAATAAGCTCAGCAGCCAGGCTCTTGTAATTAACGATCCTTGAAAACGCGACTATTACTAAAGCAAGTATGAAATATGGTAAAAGTTCCTTCATTTTGTATTCTACTTTAAAATGTTTTTCAGCAAAGACAAATGACATTATCAGCATTGCTGAATATGAAGCAATATGAGCCCACGCGGATGCCATATAGCCGTAAACAGGAACAAGAAGAAGGTTTATAAGAATTGTTATTACAGCCCCAATTGCTGTAATATATACTGCATATACAGTAAGATCATTCAGTTTATACCAGATACTATGGTTCAGGTAAATTCCATATAACAGATATGCCATGCTGATTATTGGTACAACTATAATTGCATCTCTGTAATTCTCTCCTACAATATATTGAAATACTGATATATATAAATTAATTCCAAGGTAAACCAGCAGCATAATAATTACAAAGTACTTCATTATGAAAGCATATGCTTCTCTTGCGTTTTCATGTTTTGCTCTCTCGAAAAAAAATGGTTCTGCAGCGAACCTGAACATCTGAATAAAAAGCGCCATCAGTACGCCAATCTTATATGAAGCACCGTAAACACCTACAGTCGATAATCCATCTTCACCGCTAATCAGCCGCCTAAGCAAAATTTTATCAAGTACATCATTGATAGACCCGCTTAATCCGGCAAGCAGCAGAGGAAATGAATAAATTATCATTTTCCTCCAAAGGCTTATATCAAAAACCGGTTTTATTTTGATGATGAAAGGCAGCATAAGAATAAGCGTAACCGAACTTGAAATCAGATTTGCCAGAAAAACATATCCGACTTTATATTCCGGATTATATATTCTCCTGAACCATCCTGTGCTTTGATCATAGATTCCCGGAGCAATTTTTAACAGGAAGACTACAAGCCCTATTGACACGAGTACATTGATAATCTTTATTATGCTGAACATTAATGGTCTGTTATCACGTCGCAGTTTTGCAAAAGGAATTGCTGCAACAGCATCGATGGCAACAATGCCCGCAAACATCCTTATATAATCTTTATTGCTGCTGTAGTTCATAACCGATGCAGCCTTATCTATAAATATATTAACCAGCAGTATAAAGGCTGCCGATGAAACAATTATGCTGATAAGCGTGGTGCTGTAAACTCTGCCGGGATCATCACTCTTTTGTGCGAACCGGAAAAAGCCCGTCTCCATACCATAAGTCAAAATGACCAGCAGCAATACCATCCATGCATATAATTCAGTCACAACACCATAATCACCCGTGTTGGTGAAAATCCTTGTATAGAATGGCGTCAATACAGCATAATTAAGGAATCGTGGAATAATTGTACCAAGACCATATATTACTGTCTGTCTGGCCAGTGTTTTAACTTCATTCACCTCAATATATTATTCGTGTAATTTCCTGTGGATTTATTTTGATGTATTTTCAATGATTTTAATATCAAATCCATCATGATCGCGCAAAGTTAAATATCTTTGCATTCAGATTTGCAGGACATTATTAACCAAAATATATTATTCATGAACAAAAAATTCAGAACTATATTTTCCATATTATCACTTTTTCTCTGCTTCTCCTGCAGTACCACGGGGTTAAATGAAAATACGGTTTTCATAATGAAAACCTCTCTTGGTGATATAAAAATAATGCTTTATGACGGTACTCCCATACATCGCGATAATTTTATAAAACTTATTAATTCAGGATTTTATGAAGGTGTTTCATTTCACCGTGTCATAAATAACTTTATGATCCAGGCAGGAGATCCCTCAACAAGGAGTGTTGCTGTTCCTGTATCTGCAGATACTTTGAGCGAATATTCCATTCCGGCAGAGTTCAATTCACAATATTTCCATAAAAAGGGTGCTCTCGCCGCTGCCCGAGAGGGTAATAATGTTAATCCTGACATGAGATCTTCAGGCACTCAGTTTTATATTGTCCAGGGTGTGATACTCACTGATGATGAGCTGGCACTTGCAGAGCAACGGATAAATAGCAACATCAGACAGGCTATGTTCAATAAATTCATCCGCACTGTGGCCGACAGCGCTTCTTTATCGGGAAAACCGTTATCTGAAGCTGAAATACAGGATATAGCATCAGTAAAGATGTTTAATTATCTTACTACCAATCAAGAATACAGTATCCCGGAAGATCAGCAATCTGTATATAAAACCATTGGGGGCGTTCCCCGCCTTGATGGCACCTACACGGTTTTTGGCGAGGTTCTTGAAGGACTGGATGTGGTTGACAGAATTGCTTCAGTAAAAACAGATAAAGCGGACAGACCTTTAGATGATATTAAGATAATCAGGATAAAAATTGTCAGCAGGTAACCAATAATAAATAAGATAATCAATTATGTTATCCAGGATAGATCAGTTGCTTTCGGAAATATCATGTTCCCAAATAAGAACCAATGAGGATCTTGAGGCTTTCCGTCTCCGTTTTTTAAGTAAAAAAGGCCTAATACCAGAATTGTTTGAAGAGTTCAGGAATGTTCCTGCAGACAAGAAGAAAGAGATCGGCGCAAGGCTTAATCTCCTGAAGCAGAGAGCTGCTGAAAAATACAATATGCTCAAGTCTGGTGTCCGGGCGGCAGAAGACGCTGGTTATACAACAGATCTTAGCCGTCCGGCATATCCCTGGGTTCTTGGATCGCGACATCCTATCTCCATTATGAGAAATGAGATTATAGGTATTTTTGAGAAAATCGGATTTACCGTGTCAGAAGGGCCTGAAATTGAAGACGATGACCATGTTTTTACCAAACTTAACTTTGCACCTGAACATCCTGCCAGGGATATGCAGGATACATTTTATATTTCCCGTATCTCTTCCGAAGATTCCGATCCGCGCGATATACTGCTCCGCACACATACATCTTCAGTGCAGGTCAGGGTGATGCAGGGTCAGAAACCACCTATAAGGACGATCTCACCCGGCCGTGTTTTCAGGAATGAAGCCATTTCTGCAAGGGCTCATTGTATTTTTCACCAGGTTGAAGGATTATATATTGATGAAAATGTGTCTTATGCCGATCTCAGGCAGACATTGCTGTTTTTTGCCAGGGAGATGTTCGGCAAGGATACAGAGATCAGGCTGAGGCCGTCATATTTCCCGTTTACTGAGCCTTCCGCCGAAATGGATGTAAGCTGCCGTATATGCGGAGGAAAAGGATGTAATGTATGTAAATACACCGGATGGCTTGAGGTCCTTGGTTGTGGTATGGTCCATCCTGCTGTGCTTGAAGCTTGTGATATAGACAGTAACAAATATACAGGGTTCGCTTTTGGAATGGGTATTGAGAGGCCTGCCATGCTGAAGTATCAGGTTAATGACCTCAGGCTTTATTTTGAAAATGATATAAGGTTTCTTGAACAGTTTAAAACTGTTTTTTAATCATGCCGAACTATTTCTTAAGGCTTCTGTTTAGTTAATAACAGTATTTATCAGTTATATGAAACACGAGGAGGTTCAGGTTCCTTTTTGTGCCAGATGCACGCTGCAAACCGGATCGATTTTCAAGCATCTGTCTCCCGAAGAGACAGATCTTATCAGTTTTGAAAAAGAGTTCCGGCAGTACAAGAGGGGAGATGTTCTTTACAATGAGGGCAGCCGGATAAGCGGCTTTTACTGTGTAAACAGTGGAATCATCAAGGTCTTTAAAACGGGTTTTGACGGAAAGGAGCAGATTATCCGTTTTGCCAAACCCGGCGACATAATAGCATACCGCAGTGTCCTTAGCAATGAGGTTGCATGCACTTCCGCGAAAGTAATTGAAGATTGCAGGGTTTGTTTCATCCCTGCCGAGATCCTTATCTCGTTTGTAAAAACCAATCCGGATTTTGCCTATGAACTGCTAAAGCTGGCCTGCCATGAACTTGGAGAGGCTAATTCATTTATTACAGATATTGCACAGAAGACTGTAAGAGAACGACTTGCAGAGGTCTTGCTTCTGCTTGTCAACGATTTTGGCCTTGATGATCAAAATCAACTTCAGATCTCGCTTACACGTGAAGAACTTGCCAATATTGTCGGTACGGCAACCGAATCTGTAATAAGATTGCTTTCTGAATTCAAAACAGATAAACTCGTGGAACTTTCGGGGCGAAAAATCAGGATAATGAACCGAAAGGGCCTGGAGAAGATAAGTAACGTCTTCAATTGACGACAATCCTTGCCTTTATTGGTTTCTGAGCCATTAAAAAAGAGTATTTTCATCGTTTCTCCGGGATAATCTGCCGAGATGCCGGTAAGCGTGTTCTGTTGCTTCTCTTCCTCTCGGGGTTCTCTTAAGGAATCCTTCCTTGATAAGAAATGGTTCATATACTTCTTCAAGGGTTCCGCTTTCCTCTCCGACAGCAGTTGCGATAGTATTCAGGCCCACCGGGCCTCCGTTAAATTTATCGATAACTGCTTTAAGAATCCTGTTATCCATCTCATCCAGTCCGTACTGATCAATGTTAAGAGCATTGAGACCGTATTTTGTTATTTCCAGGTCTATTTTCCCTGTTCCTTTTACCTGGGCAAAGTCGCGGATTCTCCGCAGCAGGGAATTTGCTATTCTTGGTGTGCCCCGGCTTCTCCTTGCTATTTCAACAGCAGCATTCTCTGTTATATTGATTCCCAGTATTCCGGCTGAGCGTTTGACTATTCCGGTCAGAATATCATGATCATAATATTCCAGGTGGAATTTAATCCCGAATCTTGCTCTCAGCGGACCTGTCAGCAGACCGGACCGGGTTGTTGCACCAATCATTGTAAATTTGTTAAGCGTTAGCTGAACTGATCTGGCGCTTGGTCCTTTATCGATCATGATATCGATGTGGAAATCTTCCATTGCCGAATAAAGATACTCTTCAACCACTGGGCTGAGTCGATGTATTTCATCAATAAAAAGGACATCTCCTTCTTCAAGGTTGGTAAGTATTCCGGCAAGATCGCCTGGTTTATCAAGCACTGGGCCTGATGTAACCCTCAGATTAACATCCAGTTCGTTGGCTATTATCGCTGCAAGAGTTGTCTTGCCAAGCCCCGGGGGTCCATGTAAAAGCACATGATCAAGTGATTCGCCCCGCTGTTTTGCTGCAGTTACAAAGACAACCAGGTTGTCTATTATCTGCTTTTGTCCGTTAAAATCCTTGAAATTCAGGGGTCTGAGCTGCTTTTCAAATTCCCTGTCAGAAACAGAAATACTCTCCTTCCTGATATTGAAGCTCTCTTCCATGAAGCAAAGTAACTATTTTATGAGCTTTGTATCGCTTTCAGGAAGATTTATTTTTACACCATTTATGCTTATTTCCACATCATCTTTATAGGTTATCGTAAGGAAAACAACTCCTTCCTCATCAAATTTCTTCCAGGTCTTTTGTCTCAGTCCTGCGCGGTAGTACTGTTCTTCCTTTAATCTTCCTGTCTCATAATAAAAGAGGTGCTGGCCGTCAGCATTACCCTGGTTGTAACTACCTTTGAATTTAAGTGTCCCGTCAGAGTAAAATGATTTCCATTGCCCGTCCTTAAGTCCAATAATATATTTACCTTCTTCAATTATATCCCCGGTCTGGAATTTCCAGTCACCATTTCTTTCACCGTCAGAGTATTGTCCCTGTGAAATAATATTACCTTCAGGTGAATATTCCGTGAATAATCCATCGCGGAGACCCTGAAAATACTCCTCTTCTCTCAGAATAGATCCGTTATCATAATACCATTTCCATAAACCGTCAGGTCTGCCATTATTATATGACCCTGTTTGGATCACATTTCCGGCCGATGAGTAAAACTTCCACAAACCAGTTCTTCTGCTGTCGTTATAGGAGCCTTCTGCCTGAACCTTCCTGTCGGGATATAAGTCCTTCCACCTTCCATTATAATTCCCCGATTCGTCTACTATTCCTTCCGATAATAACAAACCTACATCATTATAAATAAATGCATTGCTTATTTTGCCGTCTTTGCTGTACTCCCTGTGAACACCGACAGGTACTTTATTCCGGTATGGTCCGCTATAGATCAGTTTACCGTCATTATCATACCTGTTCACAATCTCGATATCCGGCTCATCTTCCACTCTTGATTTAACAAGAGCACCATTGTCGTACAGCATGGTAAGAGTCAGGTTCCCACGGACATCATATTCTTTATAATATCCATGCAGTTTATCGTCCTTATATGTTTTTTCAGTTTTTATACTGCCTCCCGGATAAAACTCTTTCCACTCTCCCTGTTTTAACCCGTTATTATCCGTCCTGTTTATCTTTTCCCTGCTTACAAGAAAATCGTTGTTATATTCAAGAAGAGTTATGACATTCCCGTCTCTGTCAAGCTCTTTTGATAATCCTTCTTTCTTTCCCTCATTATAAATTATTGTCTGCTGGATTTTTCCGTCCGGAAAATAGATACACGCAATTCCCTCTTTGAGGTTACCGGCATATAGTTCTTTTGACCATAAATAAATATTACCGCCAGGTTCCCTTCTGTACTTATAATAATATCCGTTTTTCTTTCCGTACAAGTAGTTAATCTTTTCAGTTGTATCGCCTGCCTGGTCGTAGAAAGTCCATATACTGTCCAAAAGGAAGCTGGTATATTTCCCTTCTGATCTTTTTACACCGGTTACATAATAGTTCTTCCAGTATCCATCCTGCTTTCCGCTCTTTATAGTTCCCTCGCTTGAAACAGCTCCATTCGGATATTTAAACACCTGGTATCCGTCTTTCAGCTCTTCATTCAGCTGGCTAAAGCATTTAACAGAAACGATAAAAAACAATATTATGAAGGTATATTTATTCATTATTCAAAGACCGGCTTTTTCAGATATTTCAATCATTCTTTTAATCGGCTTTTGTGCCTTATTTATTATCTCACTATCAATAAAAATTTCAGGATTTTCATCTTTCAGGCATTTATAAATCTTTTCGATTGTTATAAGCTTCATGAAATTGCATTCGCTGCATCCGCATGTAGAATCTTTTGGAGGGACAGGTATATATGTTTTTGCAGGATTTCTTTTCTTCATCTGATGTATTATACCTGGTTCTGTCGCGATGATATAACAATCTGCATCATCTTTCACTGTATAATTAAGAAGAGCTGATGTTGATCCTATAAAATCAGAGACCATTCTGACGGGAAGTTCACATTCCGGATGTACAATTATTTTAGCCCCGGGATTCTCTTCCTTAAGCTTAATAATGGCTTCCAGCGAAAATTCTTCATGTACATGACATGCCCCATCCCATATAATCATATCCCTCCCTGTTTTATTAAGCACATAGTTTCCCAGATTACGGTCAGGTGCAAAGATTATTTTCTCATTTTCAGGTAGCGAATTTATTATCTGAATCGCGTTCGAGGATGTGCATATTATATCAGAAAGCGCCTTTATTTCTGCAGTTGTATTAACATAAGTCACAACTGTTCTTCCCGGATTATCTTCAATGAATTTTTTGAAATCTTCTGCTTTGCATGAGTCTGCAAGTGAACATCCTGCATTCATATCCGGCAAAAGCACTTTTTTTGACGGGGAAAGGATCTTTGCTGTTTCGGCCATGAATTTTACACCTGCAAACAGAATTATATCTGCATCAGTTGCAGCTGCCTTCTGGGACAATGCAAGGCTGTCTCCGACAAAATCAGCAATATCCTGTATATCATTTGTCTGGTAATAATGTGCAAGTATAACTGCATTTTTTTTTGCCTTCAGTCTTTTGATCCCGGAAATATAATCTGTCTGCTTATTAACTTTCATATTATTACATTATTAACATTAATTAATAATAAACAATTTATTTATTTTTATTTATAATAGTAATTATATAAAGTTAATTCAGTTAATATTTTTATACGATTTTAGTTGCTTTTATTATAATTATCAATGTGCAAACACTTTTTCAACAGCCAGATAGAAACGCCAATTTTGAAGATCAGGCTGTTAGTAACAATATTAACAAATGTTATGGAATAATTGTTTGCATATGATAAAGAACAAAGTTAGATTTTTAAATGTTTATTTCAGGTTTATTTCAAAACATTAAATAATTAAAACTTTACGGATTTAATGATAAAAATGTAAAAGAGGATGTTTTTAAGAACTTATAAGAATTAACAGACAGATTATTTAAAGTTTATCAACAATTACTGATGCGTTTGATTTCAATATAATAGAGTGCCGCGAAGTGGCACAATCTGAATAACCACGGGTGAAACCCTCGGTCATCTTTAAAAAAATGTAAAACAAAACAACAGGAAGGTTGTTAATACATAAAATGAACAACCAAAAAGACAAAGAAATAGATTTTTCTATATATTAACCCGGGAATTTAAACATTACTGATGTGAAAAAGAAAAAAATAGCTATCGTATCAGACCATGCCGGGTTTTATCTTAAGGAGAAACTGATCGCTTTTCTGATCAAGGATAAATATTATATAAAGGATTTTGGCTGCTCTTCCCCGGATATTGTAGACTATCCGGATTACGGACACCCAATGGCTAAGGCAGTTGCATCAGGCAAATTTGATTTTGGAATATCAATTTGCGGAACAGGCAATGGTATGAATATGGTTGTCAACAAACATCAGGGTATACGGGGAGCGTTATGCTGGAATGAGGAAATAAGTAAGCTTGCCAGGCTTCACAATGATGCAAATATATGCTCTTTACCAGGCAGGTTCATCACAGAATCTGAAACATATCTTATTGTAAAAACATTCCTTGAAACATCATTTGAGGGCGGCAGGCATATAAGAAGAATAGAAAAAATTCCGTTAAAATTATATTGATAACATGCTTTCAAGCTCCTGCAAATACGGTATAAGGGCAATGATTTATATAGGGAATCAGCCACTAGGTATAAGTAAAACCGGTATAAAACAGATATCAAAGGATCTTGATCTTCCGACTCCCTATCTGGCAAAAATTCTTCAGCAGCTAGTCAGGCAGAAAATCCTTGACTCAACAAAGGGGCCTCATGGGGGATTTTCGCTTTTAAAAGATCCCGGGAAGATAACACTGCTTGATATTGTAAGAACCATCGATGGTGATGATATCTTCGATAATTGTATTATTCATAATAAAACCTGTAAAAGTGTGGATAAACACAAAGACCCGTGTCCTGTTCATGATGATTATTCAAAAGTCAGGAATAACCTGATAGAGCTTTTCAGCAGCACCACCATAAAAGATCTGGTAAAAAAAATAAACGGTATAAAGAAAATAGTTATTTAAACAGCACTTTACGGACAGGTTTTAATACGAGGCATAATAAGACTGAAAACGATATTCCGATAACATTAAAAAGCATATCCAGAAAACTACCGGTCCGGTTATTTGTCAGTAATGCCTGTAATAGTTCCATCAGAATCCCGTAGATCGCGGGAATTATCGCTATAAGGTACAGAGTGTTTCTGTATTTTATATTGAGTCTGTTTTCGAAAACAATCACAGACATAAAGAAAAAGTACATCCCGAAGTGAGCAATCTTATCAAATCCCGGAATGTTCAGAAACGGAATAGCATCAAAATTATCTGAGCTTGACAGGCTTAAATATAGAATTACAAGGGCAGTAATGATTGAAAAAATGTTTCTCTTCACCATCTTTGATGTTTGCGTCAAATTTACTTAAAAAACAATATTTTTTTATAAATTTCGGTTTAGCTGTTTATTCAGGTGGCGGGCATATATATTCATATTCCTTTCTGTAAAAAGCTTTGCAATTATTGCGATTTCTATCATATTATGTCAAATGATGATATCCCTGTATTTCTTAAAGCATTGATACGGGAAGCGGAAATCAGAAGAGATTATACAGGAAATGAGCAAATTAACACAATCTACTTTGGCGGGGGAACGCCGTCTTTACTTGAAGTGAGCGAGCTGGCGAATATACTCGAAAGCTTAGGCAGGTATTTCACTTTATCTGAAGATCCGGAGGTAACCATTGAAATGAATCCGGATGATGTAACAGAAAGATATCTGAAGGATCTGAAAAAGACATCAATAAACAGGATAAGCCTCGGGATACAATCATGGCGTGATGAAGATCTGAAGATGCTGAACAGGAGGCATACAGGTCTGCAGGCCGTTAATGCCGTAAGAGAAACTATAGGATCGGGATTCAGTAATGTAACCGTGGATCTGATATACGGTATCCCGGGCATGGGGGTTTCGGCATGGAAATCAAATCTCGATATTGCCTTTTCATTTGATATCAAGCATTTATCAGCCTATCATCTTACTGTTGAACCCAATACTGTATTGGGCAGGATGAAAGAAAAAGGAAAATTTGAGGAAGTTGGCGAAGAAGAGAGCATTTCCCAGTTTAATGTACTTATTGAAAAAAGCGGGGCAGCGGGATTTATTCATTATGAGATATCAAATTTCGGCAAACAGGGCTATTTTTCCGTTCATAATACAAATTACTGGAGACAGGTGCCCTATATTGGCCTCGGACCATCAGCTCATTCATTCAACGGATACTCAAGGCAATGGAATATCAGGGATGTAAAAAAGTATATTAAATCGGTGAATGCCGGGAAATTGTCTTTTGAATATGAAGAACTTGATGCCCGGGCCAGATTCAATGAATATATGATGACATCGCTCAGAACAATGTGGGGAATAGACCTTGATTATATTGAACAGACCTTTGATAAAGAGGGATATGATTATGTCATCAACCTGACAAGAAAATTCATTAATTACGGCATGATGAAACAGCAAGGAAATCACATGGTGCTGACCAATCAGGGAAAAATGATATCGGACAATATCATTTCGGAATTCTTTATGCCATGATCTGTCTTCTTATTTTTTTGCCAGCAGGAATGTGGTTCTTCCGATAATATTTCCTTCAAGATAAAGCTCAACACTGTAATTTCCCAGGATAAAATCACCAGTATTATCAAGGAAAATACACATTTCAATATCCTGGTTCATATATTCTGCAGTACGGTTTGCGGAGAAGATCAGTTTAGTGTCTTTATAATCAAACAGATTGTCAGGACTGGTTGCAATAATAAGGGAGTCCGGCCTTAAAACCCTCATGAAAACTTCTTTCTGTCCTGCTGAAGCAATAGGATTTTCACGAAGGGTGAAGCATACTCTTAGTTTATCCAGAAGGGAAATCCTGCTGGTCTCTTTTCTTTTCTTGTTCAGAGTGGCAGCAACAATGTCTTTCGCCTGAATTACTGAGGCGATCTCTACTTTCGCATCAAGCTCTTTCTTTACCTTTTCAAGTTCTGTGTTTGTATTGCGGACCCGTGTAATCTGCTGGCGGATCTCTGTATTTTCAGCAACGAGCAGTTTATTCCTTGTGTTAAGCGAGTCGATCTGAACAATGTAACTTTTCATTATCTCCCGCATGGTGGAGATTTCACTTCTGTATTTTTTTATCAGCTGGATATTTGAAGCATTGATAGACAGAAGCTGAATAATTTTTTTCTTTTCACGCTCAAGCTGTGCATTCAGACTGTCATTATTTGTTCTGAGAGTATCATATCCATGCACCATCAGCCTTAATTCATTTGCCAGGGAATCTTTTTCCTGTGTAAGGACTGTTTCCATTTCGATCATTTTTCTTTTCTGGTCGAAATACATGACCACCAGAAAAACAAGTACACTGGTAAGGATAATTGATATTGCTATGAGACCCGTGGGAGTACCTCTTCCTGTCCCGCGCGATGAAGGCGAATTAGAATTTATGTCTGTCATTTAATTGATTTTTAAACCAATAGTGCACAAAAATAATAATATATCGGAAGATATGATAATATCAGATCCAATGCTTAAATTTACAAATGCAAATAAATATATTAAAACATTAAAAATCAACAATATGAGTGGCTTTTATGGAGTTGTTTCGAATAAGGATTGCGTAAAAGAAGTTTTCTATGGCACGGATTATCATTCACATCTGGGAACAAAACGGGCAGGGATGGTTTTTATTATCCCGGAAAAGGGATTCCGGAGATCCATACACACAATTGAGAATTCATATTTCCGCACAAAATTTGAAGATGAGCTGAAAGACTTTTCAGGAAATTCAGGAATCGGCATAATAAGCGATACAGATCCCCAGCCACTGCTTTTTAATTCACATCTTGGAAATTTCGCCATTGTGACAGTCAGCCGTCTGGTCAACATTGGCGAGCTTGAAAAAAGGATACTTAAACAAAGAAAACATTTCACTGAAAATTTTGAGGGCCATATTAATCCTACTGAGGTTGTTGCCAACCTTATTTGCGAGAAGGAAAGCTTTGTCTCGGGTATAGAAAATGTATTTGAAAATGTTAAAGGCTCGTGTTCCCTCATGGTCCTTACAGAAGATGGTATTATAGCCGCGCGTGACAAACTTGGCCGTACACCTGTCGTTTTGGGTAAAAAGGGAAATTCATATTCAATTGCCTCTGAAAGCTGTGCCTTTCCCAATACCGGTTTTGAAATTGAACATTTTCTGGGGCCGGGCGAAATAGTTCATGTAAAATCAGACGGGTATAAACAGCTGAGAAAACCAGGTGATAAAATGCAGATATGCTCATTTCTGTGGGTTTATTACGGTTATCCGCCGTCATATTATGAAGGAATTAATGTTGATGAGTGCCGGTACAGGTGCGGAGCCGCTCTGGCCAGAAGGGATAATGTCGAAGCTGATTTTGTATGCGGCATACCGGATTCCGGAATCGGTCATGCCATAGGTTACGGAAATGAAAAGAAAATACCAAACATGAGGGCATACTCAAAGTACACGGCAACATGGCCGAGAAGTTTCCTTCCGTCTTTTCAGGAACAGAGAGATCTTGTTGCCAGGATGAAACTGATACCTAACAGGGCTGTTATTAACGGGAAAAAAATGATCTTCATTGATGACAGCATAGTACGGGGAACACAGCTTAAGGACAATACAAATGATATGCGCAAATATGGCGCCGCTGAACTGCACATGAGAATAGCCTGCCCGCCGCTGCTGTATCCCTGCGAATACCTTAATTTCACCCAGTCGAGAACACCAATGGAGCTCGCGGCCCGCAGGGCGGTTAAGGAATTGAACGGGAATGAAGATGAATTGGAGGAATTCTCGGATCCTGATTCAGAAAAATACAGGAAAATGGTTGATAAAATCGCCGAAAACCTGGATCTGGATTCACTTCTGTATCAGCGGCTTGATGATCTTGTAAAAGCGATAGGCCTTCCCAAGGAGAAATTATGCACTCACTGCTGGGACGGGAGCTCTTATTTCTGAGGAAGAATTGAGAATAAATGAAAAGGAAGGGGAGAAGCGGAGAAGGATAGAAACTGAGATATACCAGCAACCAGCAACCAGCAACCAGTAACCAGTAACCAGTAAAAAGCAACCAGTAACCCGAATATGAAATATGTCGGAGCACATGTAAGCGCAGAAGGAGGGGTTCAGAATGCCCCGGTAAACGCAAACGTCATCGGAGCAAAAGCCTTCGCTCTCTTTACCAAAAACCAGAGACAATGGTTCTCAAACCCTCTCTCTGCAAAATCAATAACAGAATTCAGGAAAAACTGTGAAAAGTTTGATTATAAACCGTTTCAGATACTGCCCCATGACAGCTATCTTATTAACCTTGGGCATCCGGAAAAGGAGCCTCTTGAAAAATCGAGGAAATCATTTCTTGATGAAGTGAAACGCTGTGAACTCCTGGGTCTTGACAGGATCAATTTTCATCCCGGCAGCCATCTGAACCTGACAGGCATAGAAGAATGCCTCCGAATAATTGCCGAATCGGTAAACATCACCCTGTTAAAATCAAAAGGTGTAACTGCAGTTATTGAAAACACGGCCGGGCAGGGGACCAATCTCGGTCATGCCTTTGAACAGATCAAGTATATTATTGATAATGTTGAAGATAAGTCAAGGGTTGGGGTTTGCATTGATACTTGTCATGCATTCACTTCGGGGTACGATGTTAAAACCCCTGAGGGCTTTAAGGATACATTCAGGAAGTTCGAAGAAATCATAGGATTTGGTTTTCTTAAAGGCATGCATCTTAATGATTCGAAGAAAGATTTTGGTACGAAGGTAGACAGGCATGAGAATCTTGATAAAGGCTTTCTCGGAGAAGATGTTTTTCGGTTAATAATGAATGACAACCGGTTCGATGACATGCCGCTGATACTTGAGACACCTGAAGAATCCCTGTGGGCCGGGGAAATAAAAAAACTGTATTCCCTGGCAGAGAAAAAGCGATAGTTACCATCGGGAGGGATGCCTATTTCTTTTCTTTTCCGGCCGGGAAAAATATTTTCCTGATTCCCCTTGATTTAATAAGGCTGATTGTGGTTCTGTACCCGACATCAAAAACTTCCTCGGCCTTTTCTGTATCCAGGATCTTATAGTGGACCAGCTCTTCAGGACCAATAAACAGGTCGAATTTTTTTGATTTTTCGAGAGCTTCCTTATATAGATTGAGTATAAATGTCCTTTCGGCAATGTCAATAAGGCTTGAGAAAGTTTTCTGATATCCTGTCGGATTAACGAAAGAACCGATAAAAAACCGGCACAGGTTCTCAATAGGCTTTATTGGCAGATTATCCATTACGCCACCGTCGACAAAACTGTCATTGTGAATCACAACAGGTCTGAACAAAACAGGAATACTTGCTGAAGCAATGACAGCGTTAAGCAGCTCTCCGCTGGAAAAATATTCTATTTTACCGTGGTTCAGATTAGTTGCGGCAACAAATAATGGTATCTTAAGCTCTTCGAAAGTTTTTGCTTGCAGATGGGTTTCAAGTATTTTTGCCAGTCCCGAGATTTGAAGCAGTCCGTAACGGGGTGTTGTCGGTCTTAAGTAGTTCAACCTGCTTTCTGATTTCATGATTTTCAGAGCCTCCTTTGGAGAATAACCGTCACAATAAAGAGCTCCGGCGATAGCCCCGGCACTTGCCCCGGATATCACATCAGGAAAAATCCGGGTTTCAATAAGTGCCTGTAATACACCAAGATGTGCAAATCCTCTGGCTCCTCCCCCGCTAAGGACAAGACCCGTCTTGTATTTTTCCCGTGCCATTTAAAAAGTACCATAAAATCCTGGTAAAGATAATCAATGAATAAGGAATATCATTCTGATAAAATTGTGTTCAGGTTTTATTTAAATATTATTTTTGAAAGAATAAATACATATAAACGAGGTTAACTATGCAATTTATTTTGATAGCGTATGACGGAACAGATGCGGAAGCACTTAACAGGAGGATGAAATCGCGTCCCGGTCACCTGGAAAAAATAGCACATGTGAAGAAAGCCGGAAAATTCCTTTGCGGAGGGGCAATCCTGGATGATAACGGGACAATGATCGGCTCGATGATACTCTATGAGACCGAAAACAGGGAAGAACTTGACAGGCTGCTCCTGGATGAGCCGTACATTTACAACAAGGTCTGGGAGAAAATTGAAATAAAACCGTTCAGGCTGGCTAAAATAGAATCATGATTTTTAAAGAAGAAATGTTTCAACTCCTGGGTTTAATCTGCGAAAATCTGCGAAATCTGCGGGGAAAGAATTTCCCGCTGATATCGCAGATTAACGCTGATCGACAGAATATTTTACAATTCACCATAATAAAATTCAGAGTTATTAACCATAAAATATTTAATTATGTCAAATAAAAAACAAGGATTTCTGACAGCAATTGCCTGCTTGAGTCTTTTATTAATGCCGTTCTGTACCTGGGCGCAAAAGTCTGTCTCTGATCTTTCAAAAGCAGGCATTATTCCCAAACCTGTTTCAGTTGTTCCATCCGGAGGATACTTCATTCTGAAACCCGGCACTGCTATCATTATACGCGAAAACTCCGGAGAATTAAAGCAGATCAGTAAGTATCTATCAGGCAGACTCACATCGTCAACAGGATATGGTATAGATGTAAAAGTATCAGCAGCCAAGCCCAAGCCCGGAAACATAGTCCTGGTAACCGATGCAGCAAGAACAGAACTTGGTGGTGAAGGATATGAACTGGTAATCAGTAAAAAGACAATAGTTCTGACTGCAGCGAAACCGGCCGGTATTTTCCATGGAATTCAGACAATCAGGCAGTTACTACCGCCGAAAATTGAATCAACATCAAAACAGGAAGGTCCCTGGGAAATTCCGACAGGTAAAATAACCGATTATCCTGATTATTCGTACAGGGGGGTGATGATCGATGTATCCAGGCATTTTTTCGGTGTCGAGGATATAAAAAGGGTGATGGAATTTCTTGCATATTTTAAAATGAATATACTTCACCTGCATCTTTCTGACGATCAGGGCTGGAGGATCGAGATAAAATCGTGGCCGAATCTTGCACTGCATGGAGGAAGCTCGCAGGTGGGAGGGGAGAAAGGAGGATATTTCACACAGGAGCAGTATTCAGAGCTGGTTGAATACGGCCAGGAAAGATATATAACAATTGTCCCGGAAATTGACATGCCGGGTCATACCAATGCTGCACTTGCATCATATGCAGAACTGAATTGCGATGGTAAGGCGAGGGAACTTTATACCGGCACGCAAGTGGGGTTCAGTACATTATGCACCAGGAATGAAGTAACATATAAGTTTATTGATGATGTTGTAAGGGAGCTTGCCTTAATTACTCCGGGCCCGTATATTCATATCGGGGGCGACGAATCGAATGCAACAAAGAAGGAAGATTATATTCCTTTCATGAACAGGGTTCAGGATATTGTCAAATCACATGGTAAAACGGCGATAGGATGGGACGAAATAGCAATTTCAGAAATGAGACCGGGAACAATCGCCCAGAACTGGTCATCTCCTGAAAATGCAGCCCTGGCTGTGAAGCAAGGAGCAAAGATTCTTATGTCGCCTGCTGCCCGGGCATATCTCGACATGAAGTATACAAAGGAAACAAAACTGGGTTTACGCTGGGCCGGTCTTATCGAGGTAGACAAAGGATATGACTGGGATCCTGCAACACTATTTAAAGAGGTGGGGAAAGGCAATATATCAGGTATTGAAGCGGCCTTATGGACGGAAACCATCACAAATATGGAAGATATGGAATACATGATATTTCCGCGTCTTCCGGGCTATGCAGAAATCGGATGGACACCTGCATCGATGAGAAAATGGGATGAGTACAAAGAGCGGATAACCGGATTTGCAGACCGGTTTCAGGTGATGGAGATCAATTATTACAAATCCCCGCTTATTCCCTGGCCGGCAGTGAAATAAAAACACTTAATTTTATCAGGAAATGAGGAATTTAAATTAGGCAGGAAAAGCGTTAATGAATGGTTTGCATATACATCGTCATATAATAAAATTTTCTTTACGATGAAACAGGTTCTGAAATACACAGGCTACATTCTGATAGTCTTGTTAATTGGATTTCTGATCTGGAGGTTCTATTATATTATAGGCTGGTTTCTCATCGCGGCAGTTCTTTCATTTATCGGGCAACCGCTTGTAAGGTTTCTTGACAGGCTGAGGATTAAGAGATTCAGGATTCCCCGCACCATAAGTGTAATAATTACACTTATTGCAATTGTTATGTTCTTCGTGGGATTGCTGGCAATCTTTATCCCGCTTATCATCAATCAGGCTGAAGCAATTTCAAGAATAGATGTCAGCAGGATCGGACAGAATCTTCAGGGTCCGCTTCAATGGATTGATGATAAATTACATGCATTTGGAGCAATACCGGAGGAACAAACCATCCAGGATTTTCTTGTGGGCAGGGTAAAATCGATAGTGAACCTTGGAAATGTAAGCAGCTTCCTGGGCGGCTTCATAAGTGCAGCGGGCAGTATTTTTATCGGACTGTTTTCAATTCTTTTCATAGCTTTCTTTTTCCTTAAAGATGAAAATCTGTTTGAAGAGGGGCTTTTGCTCATCATACCGGAGAAACATCATACGGCAACGCGAAATGTGATAGGTGATTCGAAGAATCTGCTGATGCGTTATTTTATCGGAGTATTTCTCGAGGTACTTGGTGTGATGTCGCTTATTACACTGGGATTATGGATACTTGGTGTAAAAAATGCATTATTGATCGGATTTTTCGGAGGGTTAATGAACATAATTCCATACCTGGGTCCTGTAATTGGTTCGGTAATCGGACTATCACTGGGTATTACAGGAACACTTGCTTTCGGGTCTTTCAGCGAACTGCTTCCAGTTGTACTGAAAATAGCCGGAGTACTGGTTGTTGTGAACTTTATCGATAACAATATACTTGTTCCGATGATCTACTCCAGGAGTGTAAAATCGCATCCTCTGGAGATTTTCATTGTTATAATCATGGGAGGTGGCCTGGCAGGATTGCCGGGAATGCTGTTTGCAGTTCCTGTTTATACTCTTCTGAGGGTGATCGCAAAAGAATTCTTCAACCAGTTCAGGGTGGTCAAAAAACTTACCGAAACCATGGATGAATAAATGTAAACTAATTGATTCATGATTCGTTCATACAACCAGGAAATAAGAGAAGTAATTATTCAGTTAAAAACCGACGGAACAACAGGACTTTCAACAGAAGAAGCCAACCGCAGACTCCTGGAATACGGATCTAATCAGCTGACATCAAAACGAAAGAAAAGTTTTTTCCGGATGTTCATGGCTCAGTTCAAGAGTTTCATGATCATAATCCTGCTGATTGCTGCTGCAATATCCGGTGTGGTCGGCGTAATGAAAGGGGAGGGTTTACTTGACACTATTGTCATTCTGGGCATCCTGATACTGAATGCATTTGTCGGGGCATTCCAGGAACGTAAAGCTGAATCGTCCCTTGAGGCTCTTAAAAACCTCGCTGCACCCGAAACAAAAGTCCTGCGCGACGGAGTTATTTCAGAAATTCCTACCCGTGACCTGGTGCCGGGTGACATTGTAATTCTTGAAACAGGAGCAATTGTTCCTGCCGATATGAGGCTTACGGAGGCTGTAAATCTGAAAATACAGGAATCGGCGCTTACAGGAGAATCTGTTCCTGCAGACAAGCAGACCGCGCTTCTTCAGGGAAAAGATATTGCGCTGGGCGATCGTACCAATATGACTTTTTCAGGCAGTATGGTAACATACGGCCGCGGCCGAGGAGTTGTAACTTCAACAGGCATGAAGACAGAAGTGGGAAGGATTGCCAACCTTCTTCAACAGACTGCAGATACTGAAACACCCATGAGCCGGCGCCTGGAGCAGCTTGGTAAAATTCTTGGAATCGCAGCGCTGCTGATCTGTGCCGTGATCTTCCTTGTAGGAGTGCTTTATGGCAATTCCATCCTGACAATGTTCATGACTGCTGTAAGCCTTGCTGTTGCCGCCATTCCTGAAGGACTTCCGGCAGTATCAACAATCGTCCTGGCAATCGGTGTTCAGAGAATGGTTAAAAGAAACGCAATAATCCGGACATTACCCTCTGTGGAAACACTTGGAAGTGCAACAGTTATATGTTCTGACAAGACCGGAACGCTTACCCAGAATAAAATGACGGTCGTTGAGGCTTATGTCAATCATAAAAGAGATGTTATCAACAGGGCCGCCCCTTCCAGTGAGCTGAACGATGAGGAAAGCAGGCTTCTTTTAATCTCTGTACTCTGTGCCGATGCCGGCTTCAGGATAAATGAAGACGGCAGGTTTGAATTCACCGGCGATCCTACTGAAACCGCATTGATCGACTTCGGGATTCTATATGGTCTTTATAAGGATAAAGCAGATAAAATGTATCCGCGCGTTGCAGAGATCCCATTTGATTCCGAACGCAAAAGAATGACAACGGTTAACCGGATCTCAGATAGAGGCACAAGAGTAAATGTCAAGGGCGGTCTTGAAGAGGTTCTCAGTGTCTGTACTAAAATCATAATTCACGGGGAGGTAAGAGAACTCACGAACGATGATTTATTAAAGATCCGGAATATTAACGAGGCAATGGCTGACTCAGCGTTGAGAGTTTTGGCCATGGCATACAAGGATTTACCTGAAGCGCCTCAGGATGTTCACATAGGTGAGCTTGAAGACGGGCTTGTTTTCACTGGTTTGCTGGGAATGATCGATCCGGCAAGACCTGAGGTTATTGACGCTGTAGCCAAATGCAGTTCAGCGGGAATACGTCCGGTTATGATCACCGGGGATCACAAGACCACCGCTATGGCAATAGCCCGGGAAATAGGTATATACAGGGATGGAGATCTTGCCATTACAGGTGCAGAACTCGAAAAGCTGTCCGAAGACAAACTGATTGAAAATGTCGTCAGGTACTCAGTTTATGCCAGGGTGGCTCCCGAGCATAAAGTACGGATTGTTAAGGCATGGCAGACGCGGGATGAGGTTGTTGCCATGACAGGTGATGGCGTCAATGATGCCCCCGCGCTGAAACAGGCTGATATAGGAGCAGCAATGGGAATAGTTGGTACAGATGTCGCGAAAGGCGCTTCCGACATGATCCTTACCGACGATAATTTTGCAACAATAGTATCGGCAGTTGAAGAGGGCAGGAGGATCTATGACAACATTCTCAAGGCGATCCAGTTCCTTCTTTCAACTAACATCGGCGAAATATTCCTTTTGCTGATAACATCAGTTCTCAACCTCGGCATTCCTCTTTTGCCGATTCATATACTCTGGGTAAACCTTGTTACAGACAGCCTTCCTGCCCTGGCCCTGAGCGTTGATCCGGCTGAAGAAAATATAATGAAGAGAAAACCGAGGAATTCAAAAAGAGGATTTATGACACTCGGTATGGTCTGGAGAATAATGTACCAGGGAATAATGATAGGAGCCATTCCTCTTGTTGCTTATCTTATCGGATTACGGGACGGTGGAGTAACTCTTGGCCAGACAATGGCTTTTGCAACTCTTATGTTTGTCCAGCTTGTTCATGTACGGAACCTGCACTCAAACATCAGATCATCACTGGCCATAAGCCCGCTGAAAAATAAACCGCTGATAGGTGCCATTCTGGCCTCAGCAGGCTTGGCCCTGATAGTGCTTCTCATACCCCCTGTCCGTGAGGCTTTCAGACTCACTGCAATGGACGGAAAACACTGGCTGACTGTCGGATTAATGTCGCTGATTCCGATCCTGGTGGTTGATATTTTTAAATTATTAAAGATCAACAGCACCAGGGAAGAGAGGAATGATTAAAATTCAAGTAATATTTTGAGGTGTTTCTCGGGTTCTCTTTCAAGCTGTTTAAAACCTTTCCGGAATTCAGCTTTTTCGCCGCCAAATTCATGTTCGGGGATTATCTTTTTTTTGGTTTTATCCATCTCATAAAATTCATTATCGACAAAAACGAGGATAATGATGTCACCTCCCGGATTGTCTGAATAAACATTTTAGGTCTGAAATAGAATTTTCTGTAGGCAAAATTCCGTAGTTTTTGAATTTCCCTGGCTGAAAGATTTCCATTTCCCATCACGGAACGTGTAAGTTCAAAATGAGAATAGTCGGTTTCTTCAACCCAACCATTCTCTGAAGCAATTCTGCCAAGTTCTGTCTGAGGGTAAGGAATTGCAGCATAAAACTGCGCGTATGTAACATTCCTGCATGCAAATCGGATTGATTTCATTGCCGTCTCCCTTGTGTCGCCGGGAAGCCCGAACATGAAGTGCCCCATGGTGTTTAATCCTGCCTGTTTTACCATCTGGACGGCTTTATCTATCTGACCGGTTGTTATTCCCTTACGGGATTTGTCAAGTACATTCTGATCATAAGATTCTATTCCCAGGCCCAGGAGGATACAGCCGGCTTTTTTCATTTTTTCCAGCAAAACAGGGTTTAATGTATCTACCCTTGAGGTTGTTGACCAGGTTATCTGGAAGCCTTTTCTAATAATTTCATCGCATATTTCTTCCCCGTATTTCATGTCTGTTGTAAACGACTCACCCCAGAACAGGAAATTATCAATACCGAATTCGTTGATGCATTGCTCTATTTCCTCTGTTATTTTTTGTACCGACCGCCAGCGGAATTTTTTCCCGTAATATATATTCGCAAGGCAGTAAATACAGCCTGCGGAACAGCCCCTTCCGACGCTCAGCAGAGTGAATTTCCTGTCATTTGTCGGCAAACGGTATGAATCATTATCAAGAAGATCCCTTGCGGGAAAAGGAAGATCGTCAAGATTGTTTTTTGAAAGATCCTGTCTTTCATTTACTATCACTTCATTCCCCATTCTGTATATCAGACCCCTGACAGAATCTGCCGGTTGGATTCCTGCAATAACATCCGGCAGGCTGGCAGATACCCACTCCGGCTCGTCCATCACGGCATAATCTATATGAACGAACCGGGCCAGGCACTCACTGCGGTAAATGGTTGGAAATATGCCGACGACAGCGATTTTAACTGAAGGCATGTTCTTTTTCAGGGCCGCGGCACATTCCATATCGCCTTCAATTGAAGGTATAGCTGTATTCACTATTATTAATTCAGGGCCGAATGACCCTGCTATGCCAACAAGTTTTTCAGTATTCAGTTTTTCTGCAATAGCATCTATGAGCCGGACCTGATTACCGTTATTCCTTAAAACAGCTGCGATATAGCACAATGAGAGCGGCATCCAGAGCGCGGCCCAGGAAGATTTTATCTGCATGCATCTTCCTTCACGTATATAATCCTGATGTCTGAAAGCGGGAGGATTTAGAACGAGAATTCTCATCGGCTGAATCTTAATTTAAACAGATTGAAAAGGTTGTCAAGACCGTCAATGAATATTCTCAGTTTCACCCTGCCGACTCTTTTCCTGTAGCTTGAATCTATCTCTTTGGCCCTGAATTTACCGAATGCCCTGATCTTGATTTCCTGGCTCAGAGACATTCCGTTGCCGGTAAGCTTCATCTGTTCAAGAATTTTTTTCCTGAAGACCCACATACCGCTCTGGGAATCTTTCAGGTTAAAATTAAAAAGGATGTTTGTAAAAAGGGTGAGAAACCAGTTCCCAAATCTATTCAGCAGCGCCATGGAATCTTTATCCATGAATGCAAATCTGTTAGTGCTGATAAAATCAAGATTTTCTTTTAAAAGAATATTGATCAGGCCCGGGATTTCCTCCATAGGATAGCTGCAATCTGAATCAGCAGTAACGATAATTTCGCCTCCCGCGGTTTCAAAACCGGCACGGTACTGGCGGCCATAACCTTTCCCGGTGATCATCACTTTTGCACCCCGCCCCTGCACAAGGGCAACCGTATTATCGGAACTTCCGCCATCAACAATAAGAATTTCAACATCATACCCCATACCTTTCAGCTTATCTGCCGGGATACTGCTTAAAGTATTTCCAACAGATTCTTCTTCATTAAGGCTTGGCATAAGAATGGTGATTTTCATGCAGTCAATTTAATGTTTTTTCATCGAAAATTATATGTTCGTATTTGTGATTGTTGTCAGTCATACGGGTTTCCAGAGTTATTTTAACTTTGATATTAAAACCGGACTGTTTCCATGAAAGTTGATAATCTTTTTTCGGGAGGCCGGATTTACCGTGAAGAACCCGGTAAAAAATGGCTCACCGGCGTTGTTGTTTTGCTGGTTTCTATGGTAATATTGACTTATTCCGGTGCAGTGAGGAACACTTTTGTCAGCTGGGACGATAGTGAATATGTCGTGGATAATGAACTGGTCAGAAGCAATGAAAATCCGGGTTTAGAGAAGGTTTTTTCGACAGTAGTATCGCTGAACTACCATCCTCTTACAATCCTGAGCCTCAGGATGAATAATAATACCTGTAAAGAGTGTCCGAACGGAATATCACCCAGGCCATTTCTAATCAGCAATATTGTCCTTCATGTTCTGAACACGATACTTGTATTCCTGTTTATTTATATGCTTTTCAGAAAAAATCTCCTGCTTGCATTTCTTGTTGCTGCGATTTTCGCTGTGCACCCCATGCATGTTGAATCAGTGGCATGGATATCGGCCAGGAAAGATGTTCTGAGCAGTTTCTTCTTTTTATCCGGGTTGATTTCCTGGCTGATGTATGCCAGGGAGGAAAGAAGTAAATTTTTATGGTTGCTGCTGACCTTTGTTGTATTCATTCTTGCCTGCCTTTCAAAAGCAACAGCCGTAGTTTTTCCCGTGACTGTTATATTGATTAATTACCTGATTATCAATAATGAAGAAGGAATTTTGACCGTAAAAGCTGTCTTAAGAGTTTTTTCTCCACGGCTTATTGTTCCTTTATTGCCATTTTTTACGGTTTCAGTTTTTTTCGGGTTGATGGCACTTCATGTACAGAGCGGCAGGAATTTTCTGGGTATGCTGCAATTCATCAAAGATCCTGAAGATGTGGTAAATATCATTGCACCATTTTCAGTTTTACAGAGGGCCGGGATAGCATGCTACGGTTTTTTTGTTTATATTTTTAAGTTCTTCATTCCCCTAAATCAATCTGCCTTTTATCCTTATCCTTCAGTTGCCGAAATGAACCAGGGAGGTTTTGCTGTTCTGATGTGGATCTGTTTCCTGGCATTTATTGCCTCGGCTATCCTAATAATTCTTTCGATGAAGAAGACAAAGATCTTATTGTTCTCTTTCGGTTTTTACCTTGTTGCATTGATCATGGTGCTGCAATTTGTTTCAGTAGGCAAGGCCATTCTTGCAGAAAGGTATACCTACCTTTCCTATATAGGCCTCTCTATAATTCCGGCTTATTATATTTCCGAAAGATCCTTCAGGTTAAAAAGAATACTTATATCCGTTTCATTCCTGTTTATAATTATTATGATATTCCTGGCAAGGAACCAGGTTAAGGTATGGCACGATACAGGATCACTATGGACACAGGTCATTGACAGGCATCCGGATCTTGAACTCGCAAGAAGAGCCAGGGGCAAATTTTATTACATGCTTTCATCTCACGCATCAAATCCGAAGGAGAAAAAAGTTTTTGAAGACAAGGCAATAGCAGATTTCAATGTGGCAATAAGAGAAAAGACGGTGTCGCCTGATGTCTATGAGGGAATGGGAGTCATCCTCCTGTCGAGGAATGATTTTGAGGCCGCTCTTCAGTTTTTGAATATTGCTGTAAAACTTAATCCGGGGAAGGGCAGGATTTATTATAACCGGGCAATAGTGTTTGATCAGATGAATCAGAAAGAAGAAGCCATCATTGATTATGAATCGGCGCTCAGGTTCAGTCCGGAAATGGCTCAGGAAATTCTGAGAAACAGAAGTGTTTTGTATATTGAAACAGGCAGGTATGAGAGTGCAATAAAAGACCTTGATGAACTCATTAAAATTGACAGTAAAGAATACACACATTATTATAACAGGGCCTTTTCAAGGCTTATGCTGAAAGATATTGACGGGGCAATTGCCGATTATATTAATGTTCTGAAATTAAATCCCGCGGATCAGGCAACAAAGGAACATCTCCGGGTATTGACCGAATCTAAAAAGATTAAATGAATTTCTATGGAAATACCCGCGTTGCTTGGAGGTAAACCTGTAAGGGATATCAGGAAGAATCCCTGGCCGTGATGGCCGGTCTGTGATAAGAACGAAGAAAAGTCGCTTATCTCGACTCTCAGGAGCGGTATATGGTCTTACAACGGACCAAAAGAGACGGAATTCAACAGGTTGTTCGCGAAGTCCACATTCGTTAAATATGCACTGTCAGCGGCAAACGGCACGGTTACGCTTCAGCTGGCACTGGAGGCTTTTGGGATAGGCATTGGCGATGAAGTCATCCTCCCCGGCCTGACATGGCAGGCAACTGCAGCAACAGTGCCTGACGTGAATGCAGCGCCTGTCCTGGTCGATGTACGTGCTGATACATGGTGCATCGATCCGGCTGAGATTGAAAAAGCCATTACGCCCAGGACAAAAGCTATTATTACTGTTCACCTTTAAGGGGGTTTTGCAGATATGGATGCAGTAATGCAGATTGCAAAAAAAGCATAAGCTTTTCGTTATTGAAGATTGCGCCCACAAGCACAGCGGTGAATGGAAAGGAATAAAGCCGCGAGCATTGGTGATATGGGAAGTTTTAGTTTTCAGCTGTCAAAGCATCTTACAGCCGGCGAAGGCGGAGCCATGACTGCAGAGCAGAGCATCCTTGTTTTGCCAAGCTATGAACCCCTTAACAAGTGTTTATTATACGC